>Ga0326727_10000319_pt1 | contig 203164 bp, 182 predicted proteins | sample MB2enrmetagenome_FD_207643 | JGI IMG/M metagenome (GOLD analysis project Ga0326727, IMG submission 207643) | Lab enriched peat soil microbial communities from McLean, Ithaca, NY, United States - MB29MY | ecosystem: Environmental > Terrestrial > Soil > Wetlands > Peat | place: USA: New York... | reverse complement strand
GTGGCGATACACAGGGACATGTCGGGAGACACACGGATTGGTCAGGGCGTCGAGATTGGTACCTTCCGCACTCGTCCGGACTCAGCCTGACCCTCTGGAGCTGGGAACAGTGATAATCGGAGGATGGAAGATGCTCTCGAACCTCCGTCTGAGGGGGTGATCGTCGAACGGCTTCGGACGGAAGCCACCCTGTGGATCAACGCTGTCCACCTGCAAGCGGCGAGGATTGATCGACGCCACGCCAAGGAGGACATGGAGCCCGTCGAGATCACGGCAGTCGAGGTCGACCTGCACTTCCTCCTCGTCGCCCTCGTGCGGCTCCAACGGTGCGTGAACCGAGTGGGCGAAAACGTTCCCGGACTCCGTGCATCCCTTGATGAGCGGTCCAGTACCTTCGACGGTGAGATTCCGCCACTCCGGAAGCTCCGGAACGTCAGTGAGCACATCGACGATTACAACCTTGACGCCGGTCGTGATCCGTCTGTCAGTCGCCGACAGGTGCAGACGTGGGCGATGGGGACCAACGATGACGGCGGACTCGTCTGGAACTGGCTCGGCGAGTCGATCGACGTCCACCGTTCGGAGGCGGCGGCGGTCGGCCTCTACCGAGGGTTCCTTGCCGACTGCGATGGCTACTTCTCTCCCCACCGTTCGGGGCCGTGATAGCCCCGACGGTGTCAAGCATCTCCCGGAGCCTGAGAGTGCCGAAGACCGTGCCGACAGGCGGAATGTCCAAGCCGGGAAAAGAATTTTGGAGATTCCTCGGCATCCCAAAAAAATCCCAAAAACTGCTCGTCGGATGTCAGATGCCCCTTCCCTGCTCCTGACCCATGTAGGGAGGAAAACCCCAGTTCAGACGACAATTCCGACGGACAGGAAGGGAGCCAGTTGGAGGGTCCGAACAGGGGGTCTAGGGCTCATAACCCGAAGGTCGCAGATTCAAATCCTGCCCCGCTACCAACAACTCCCTGGTCAGAGCCTCACTTTGGTCGAGGGCTACGAGCTGACGACCTTCGTTTCAAACTGGCGTCGAACGCGTCCAGGCGGACAGGCGGCAGGCGGAGAGTCGGTTCGTCAGGTGTGCCCGATGAGATCTGCGAGTGGCAGCCATGGCGGGTCATCGTGCCCTTCTCCACCGCAACAGTGACAATTCCGAAAAGTGTCTCCTGCCGAAGTGAATTAACCGGGAGGTTGGGCTTCACGTCCAGAGCCGCGGCATGCTTCACAGCGCTGGGCTACGCAGATCAACAAGTTCTCTGGTTCGGCCATGGGTCCGAACTACGTGTCGCAGACGGACGCGACCAGGGTCTTGAGCTCGCAGCGTCGCATCTTCACTCTGACTCGCGGTGTCGACCGGCGAGGAATCTAGTCGGGTGGTGTGAGATGATCGCGACTGCCCCGGTCCGGCAGCACATGAGGGATACCTGCTCTGCTCGTTCGGGCGCGCATTACGGGCTGCCCGTCGAAATGCAGGTCGCGGACTCGGCGTGCACGCCTCGCGGCGGGAACAGAAGGCGGGCGTTCCGTGCGCGCTTTCGCGTGGACGCCTGCCCGGGCCCGGCGCACTACCCGCGAGACCACGAACCGGAGAGGTCGCTCCCGGACCCGGGCTACTACTCCGGCGGGGAGATGATGCCCTTCCGGGTGAGCACGTTGCCAAAGAGCCGGCGCTCTCCGTTGAGAACGACGGCATAGGCGCCGCGGGCGGCCTCGTAGAAGGCGAACCGCTCCAAGGCACCAATCGGCCAGTGACGTCCCGCCTCCTCGTCGATGACGGCCTGAACGTGTTCCTTGACGGGAACGAGCTCTCCGGATCCGCTGCCGGTGTCCATCGTGTGTATCGGAGCGTCGACAAAGTCGTCCAAGGGCAGCATGGTAAGGATGGCGGCTACCGTCTCGGGCGCGCGTTCCAGGGCGCTTGTCGGAGCACCGGATGCCGAAGCGAGTGAGTTGAGCAACGGTCGGGTGCGCCGGTTTCTTGATGAGTCCTTGTACTCTCCGAGCCGCTGAGCAATTCCATGGATCCTGAGGTGTCGTCAGCGCCTGGGACTCACGACCGTGAGGCACGCGGAGAGCGCCTCGTGCTCGCTGCAGGGCCTGAAAAGATCCGGCACTCCGTCGGCAAACACCTCGCCGTAGGACAGTTCCGCTACCTCCCGGACAGCGTCGACGTCAGGCTGAGTCACGTCGACGCCACGGTGCTTGAGCCACAGCAGGGTCTGTGGGTTATCGGTTCCCAGAATGGTCCGAAAGTCCAGTTCCGGAAGGTACCGGGCAACACAAACCACGAGCTTCCAGACGTCCCCGTGCCACGGCCGCCCGTCGAGGCCCAGCTCGCGCCGCCGGTCTAGCGATGCACGCTGGTCAGGGATCGCCGATATCTCGTCGGATGGGACGGTGTCGTCAAGCAGAACCGCACCGTCGCGCAGGTGGGCCAACGTGTTCAAGAGATCCTTGTACGTCTGCTCGAAGGTATGTAGCCCGTCGATGAACGCGACGTCGAAGTCGGTATCGTGCCCAAGTTGTTGGAAGAACTCATCGGAGGTCCCCTCGAAGAACTCCACACGCCTCGGTAGTCGTGACAGGTCGAATCTCGGCGCAGGATCAACCCCCCAGCGTGCGTCAACTTCAATGTTCTCGAGCGTGAAACCGCTCTCGACGCCGATCTCCAGGTAGCGCCCAGCGTGTGGCAGCCCGCGCAAGAGGGCATTGATTCGTCGAGGGGACCAGAGCTGTGCTGCACCGGCTCGCGGGGGCTTCGGTAGAAGCACGCGAGGCTGGCCCGTCTTGAGTCGACGTTGATTCTCGAGCTCGACCAACAAATTCTCGAGTTCGACCAACAGGTTTTCCGTGGCCACAGTATCCAGCACCTCAATGGTCCGAAGCACCTTGGTGCGGACGGCACGTGCCGTCAAATACTAATGAGGGTCGCGTAATACGGTGACGCCCCGGTCATAGAGAAAGACCGGTGTGGCGGAGGAATGCGAATGCGAGGTCGGTCTCGTTGCGGACGCGCTCGATGCCCCGGCGTGCGGCGCTCTCAGTCTCGACGACCGTGTCGACCATCAGGTTGGCGAGCTCGGGACGTTTCAGGTTCCCCCACAAGGCCTCCACCGGATGGAGCTCGGGAGCACAGGCAGGAAGGCGCTCGACGACGAGCCAGCTCCGCTCTTCGCGAGAGACGAGCGCATGGCTCTCTCCGGTGGCTCGCGAGGCCGTCCCAGACCAGGGTGGCCTTGGCTCCATGAGGCTCATGACGGAGTTCGTCAAGGAACTCACCCAGGCTCTCGTCGTTGTCCGAGCCGGTGCGGGTGTCAAAGAGCAACTGGGCGTGACCGCCGCCCGACGCGTAGGCGAAGGCGGCGACCATCGACATGCGCTTCCAGTTGAAATGTGTCCGCAGGACTGGCGTCTTTCCTTTTGGCGCCCAGGTCCGCCGGATGGGTGGCGTCAGCGACATGCCGGACTCGTCCTCGAAGACGATGAAGGCCCTTCTTCGGCGAGCGTTCTTTTCACAACGGGCCAACGGTCTCGCACCCAGGTCGCAACGGCTTCGTCGTCACGCTCCCCGGCCCGGCGCTCTGGGCGCTGGGGACTCCAGCCGAGCTGTCCCATGAGGCGCCAGACATGACCGGGGTGATAGGCGGCGCCAGTCAGTGCCTCGATCACCTCTGTGATGCGGGGAAGCGTCCACGCGAATGCTCGGACCGAGGCTGAAGAGCAAGGGGACCTGCACGGGTTCAGCGCGAGCGCCGGCTAGTTCTTCTTCGCGTCGGCAGGAACGAACGATGTCGGTCTGGCTTGAGCCAACGGACGATCGGTTTCGGTGGCGGCCACGAGACCTTCGTTGGTTCCTACGCCTGTCTTGAGTAGGAGCGAACGGCGAGCGGCACGAAGAAGGCGGCGACGGCTGCGCAGCCGGCGAGGGCCCAGCCAACTTGCATCGTGACTGCTCCTTTGTTCATGAGGTCACGGAGCGCGGAGACGACATGCGAGACGGGGCTGACACGAACCAGGGTCCGAAGCCATCCCGGGAGCGTGTTGACGGGGACGAACGCGTTTGACACGAAGGCCAGCGGAAACATGATCATCATCGACATTCCCTGGACGGATCCAGCGTTCTTTGCGAAAGTGCCGAGCCACATGAAGATCCATGCGAGTGACCAGCCCGTGATAACAGCCAACAGCACGCCGCCGGCGACGCCGAGTGCTCCGCCTCCGGGCCGGTAGCCCATGATCATTCCCATCGTGATGGTGACGCTTGCAGCGAGGGCGTAGCGGACGAGGTCGGCCATCATCGGGCCCGCAAGGGGAGAGATTCTGGCGATGGGCAGGGACCGGAATCGGTCGAACACGCCTTTGTTCATGTCCTCCCGAAGTTGAGTTCCGGCCGCCACACAAGCGCTGATGGTGCTCATGGCGACGATGCCGGGGATCAGGACTGGGAGGTAGCTCGCGGTGTTCCCGGAGATTGCTCCGCCGAACATGAACCCGAAGAGCACGGTGAGCATGAGCGGCATGAAGCTGACGTCGACGAGCTGCTCGGGGGTGCGACGCATCTTGATGAGGGCTCGCCAGGCCATCGCCTTCGTCTCGGCGAAGGTGTCGCGGATCGTCACTGACGTCTGGACGGTGTGACGAACCAGGCACGACGGAGTCGATGGCGGGTCGGTGACGGTGGCGGTCATGCTTCACTCGTCTCAGGTCCCCAGGTGGGGGTCCCGCTGGGGTGGCCGGTGAGGGTCATGAACACCTCGTCGAGACTGGGTTTCTCGATCGTGACGTTGGCGATATCGATGTTGTGTTGGCGCAGGGCGATGAGAACGTCGGTTGCCTGACTGGCATCAGATAGCGCAACCGTGAATCCCGTTCCTGCTGGAGCAACGTCCGGCGGGGCGTGGGCCACCACGGCGGCGAGCGCGGCAGCAGCGCGCGCAACCACCCTATCGGCGAGCTGGACGCGGAGGCTGGAAGTGCCGACCTGAGCCTTCAGCTCGCCGGGGGTCCCTTCGGCGACCTTGCGACCGCGGTCGAAGAGCGCGATCCGATCGGCGAGTTCGTCGGCCTCGTCGACGTACTGCGTGGTCAACAGGATCGTGCAGCCGTCCGCGACCAGGTCACGGATCGTTTCCCACATTTGCCCTCGGGTCCGCGGGTCAAGTCCGGTGGTCGGCTCGTCGAGAAAAACCAGAGCGCGTTTGGTGATGAGGCTGGTCGCGAGGTCGAGGCGGCGACGCATGCCACCGGAGTACCGCGAGAGGGGTCGGTCGGCGGCTTCGGTCAGGTGGAACTTCTCGAGCAGATCGTCTGCGGTGCGGTGGGCCTGCCTCGATGACAGCCCCTGTAGCCGGCCGAAGAGCCACAGGTTCTCGCGCCCGGTCAGGTCCTCGTCCACCGATGCGTACTGTCCGGTCACGCCGATCAGCTGTCGGACGGCGTGGGGCTGAGTCCGGACGTCGTAGCCGAAGATCCTGGCTTCACCGCCATCAATCGGTAGCAACGTGGCAAGCATCCGCAGCGTTACGGTCTTCCCGGCGCCGTTGGGGCCGAGGATCCCGAAGATCTCGCCCTCGGCAACGGAGAGGTCGATGCCATCAACCGCACGGTTCGTGCCGAAGGTCTTAACCAAACCGTGGGCGTTAACCGCGAGGTCCGCCCCCTCGGCGGAAGCACCACTTCGGGCTCGCTCGGCACCGGGGCGCGGAATGCCTGGCGGCGGCCGACTACTCACCCAGACGGTCCGGGTGGGCGGCGGCCGTGCGGTGCGTGGCCAGGAGGGCCCGGGTGTCGGTCACGACCCGGCGCCGGTGGACCCTTCGGTACCCGCCGGGGTCTCGTCGGCCAGGACCAGGTAGATCCTGCGGCGGGTCTCCGTGAGGATGCCCGCCACCGTGGCGATCTGTTGGTTGGTGCCGGCGTGGGCCACCTGCTGGGTGGCTTTGAGGACCTGGACCATGAGGCCGCGGAGCCCCTGGACGCCGGTGTCGGCGCCCCGGGCGACGTCCTCCCAGGGGGCGGGGCCGTCGGCGGCAGCCTCGGCTTCGGTTCGTCCCTGGTCGGTCAGGCTGAAGACCCGCTTCCCCTCCGCCTTGTCGGCGGTGACCAGTCCCTGGTCTTCCAGGGCCTGCAGGGTGGGGTAGACGGAGCCGGGGCTCGGCTGCCAGACCCCGCCACTTCGTTCGGTGAGCTCGGTGATGATCTGGTAGCCGTGCATCGGCTCCTCGGCCAGGAGGGCCAGGATCGCCGCCCTGACGTCGCCCCGGCCGACCTTGGGGCCCCGGCCGAAGCCGGGCCCGAAGCCCATGCCTCGGCCGAAGCCGGGACCGAAGCCCTCGCCTCGTCCCCGTCCCCGTCGGCCGCCCCGGATGCGGGGGGAGCCGGCGAACCGGTCGACCTGCCCCGGGAAGCCCCGGGCAAACTCGGCGCCGTCCGTGGCGTCGTCGTGGGTATGTCCGTGTGAATCGTGTTCGTGCATGTGCGTCTCCTTGTGGTCTGGTGGCCGGCTCGCACCCTGCGGACCGACTGCCGTCCGTTCCGTGTTCGACAGAGCGGGCTGTCGTGACTGTTCACGTTTCAATCACGATATATCGCAATAGTCACGATGTCAACGGCAGCGTCGACAACACGGGTGGTCCGGAGCGGCCGGGTGCCGTTCTCCGAGTGGGGCCAGACCACTGCCGACCTTCGCCTCGTCGCCCCGTTCATCGACCGGTTGACCTTCAGCGGCCACATCGTCGGGACCGGCTCCGAGAGCCACCGGTTGCGCTCGACGCGGACGCGCGGTGAGCTCCTAAGGGAGCCGGTCGACCGCCGCGTTCACGGCCCCGCGATCGAACTCCGCGGGATCGAAGTCCTCGCCCGCTCACCCCGGGTACTCTTCGTGCTCCTCGTCGGCGGGGTCTGCGACCGCCGCGAGCAGCTCGGCATCGCCCGACGTCCCGCCGGGGTCCTCCGGCGGGCAGGCCCGCCTTCCCGCGGCGCAGGTCGTCGTGCCGAACAAGGTGACCGGGACATCGGTCTTCTCGACGAGGAGCTGGTGCTCCCAGGAGTCGCCGACGTCATGGTCATAGACGCCGTCGCGCGTCGCCGCGGACGGGGTCGGTCGGCGCGGATCAGCGGCGTCCCGTCTGTTCCCCGCGGCCATGGCACGACGCGGCGTGAGGATGTCCAGCCGAACTGTTGTGGTGCCGCGGGCTGGCTCGACGGGGGTTGTGGCAGCGGGAGGTCAGGAAAGGCCGACGATCTCTCCTTGGTCATCGATGTCGATCTCGTAGGCCGAAGGTGTCGAGCTGAGCCCGGGCATCGTCGACATGTCGCCGCAGATCGGGTAGATGAATCCCGCGCCGACCGACGCCCGGACCTCGCGCACCGGGAGACGCCAGCCCGTCGGCGCGCCGTACAGGGTCGGATCCGCCGACAGCGAGTACTGGGTCTTGGCGACGCAGATCGGCAGGCTGCCCAACCCGTTTGCCTCGTACCTCGCGAGCTGGCGAACTGCGGTCGGCGAGAAGTCGACGCCTTCGGCGCCGTAGATCTTCGTCGCGATCGTCTCGATCTTCCCTCTGAGCGGCATCTCCGACGGGTAGAGGAGCTGGAACTGGCTCGGTTCCTCGGCGGCTTCGGCGACGGCTTCGGCGAGTTCCACGACGCCCTTGCCTCCTTCCGTGAAGGGCCGGCAGAGCGCGACGCGGACACCGAGCGACGTTGCAATCTCGCGGATCGCTTCGTGCTCGGAGGGGAAGTCGCCCGGCAGGGCGTTGATCGCGACAACCGGCGTGACGCCGTGGCAGCGGATGTTGTCGACTTGCTTGGCGAGGTTTGCCGCTCCCGACTGGACGTCGTCGACGTTCTCGGCGACCAGGGCTTCCGGCAGCGGTCGCCCGGTGACGACACGATGCCTCCCGGACTGCACCTTCAGCGCGCGCACGGTCGCGACGACGACGCAGGCGTCGGGCACGAGTCCCGAAGTTCGGCACTTGATGTTGAAGAAGCGTTCCGCGCCCATGTCGGCGCCGAAACCGGCCTCCGTGATGAGGTAGTCGCCGCTGTGCATCCCGATCAGGTCGGCGACGATCGACGAACTGCCGTGGGCGATGTTGCCGAACGGCCCGGTGTGCACCAGAACCGGTGTGTTCTCGAGCGTCTGGAGCAGGTTCGGTTTCAGGGCGTCGCGCATGATGACCGTCATCGCGCCCGCCCCCCGCAGCTGCTCGGCGGTGACCGGCTCGCCCGATCTCGTGTAGCCGACGACGATGCGGCCGAGCCGCGCCCGCATGTCGACGAGCGAGGCCGAGAGAGCGAGGACCGCCATCGCCTCGGAGGCGGCGGTGATGTCGAACCCCGTCTGGCGTGGGATCCCATCGAGACGGCCCCCGAGGCCGATGATGTCGTTGCGCAGCGCCCGGTCGCACACGTCGAGGACGCGCCGCCACGTGATGTCGTGGACGTCGATGCCGAGTTCGTTGCCCTGGTAGATGTGGTTGTCGAGGATCGCGGCGAGCATGTTGTGCGCCGCGGTCACGGCGTCCATGTCCCCGGTGAGACGGAGCGCGAGGGTCTCGAACGGCACGACCTGGCTGTAGCCACCACCGGCGGCGGCGCCCTTGATGCCGAACGTCGGGCCGAGCGAACCTTGACGGATCGCGATGGTCGCTCGCTTGCCGATGAGAGGCATCGCCTGGCCGAGACCGATCGTCATTGTGGTCTTGCCCTCGCCGAAGGGCGTCGGACTGATCGCCGAGACGACGACGTAGCGGGCGCGGGGTTTGTCGGCGAGCTCCTCGATGGCGTCGAGCTTGATCTTCGCGACGTACTCGCCGTAGTGCTCGAGGAGGTGGCGACCGATCCCCATCTGCGCCGCGATGTCTTCGATCGGCTGCAGCTCGGCTTGGCGGGCGATTTCCAGGGCACTCTGCATCGCGTGCCGGCTCCTTCCGCTGTTCGCTCGGCGGCGATCAGCCCAGGGAGCGTAGGTTCGCGCCCCTCGCCTCGCAAGGGCGGTGCCCGATCAGGCGGGGCGCTTGGCAGCATCCGTATTCTGGCCATTGACGTGCTTGTTTCTCCAAAGCGTGCGGGGCGAAGCGGCCACGACGGGCGATACTCTCCGGGCATGAGAATCAGTGCCCGCAATCAGCTGCGGGGTACGGTCCTGTCGGTCGAGCAGGGCGCGGTCATGGCTGAGGTGAGGATTGGACTGGTCGGCGGTGAGGAAGTTGTCGCGGCGGTCACCAAGGAGTCGGTCGAATCGCTGGCAATCGCGGTCGGTGACGAGGTCCTGGCGGTGATCAAGTCCACCTCGGTCATGGTGGCGAAGCACTAATCCGATCGCCGCGGACCCGACCCACAAGCGGGTGGAGAACCGAGCGCGGCGCGCCGGCACCTTGAGCCTGCGGTGGGGTGTGCGAGGTCCGGGAACGACGCCGCATCGGCGACGGCGCGCCCCGGTGGCGCGCTGTCTCGTGCTTCTCGCTCTGCCGTCTCGCCTACTGTCGTGTGAATGTCGTCGACGGACGACCTGTCGCTCAGCGAGTGGGCGGTGCTCGGACTTGTCGCCGAGGGTCAGACCCACGGATTCGCGGTCGGCCGCGCCTTCACGCCCGGCGGTGCCATCGGGGAGGTCTGGACGATTCCCCGGCCTCTCGTCTACCGGGCGCTCGGCTCGCTCCAGGCCGCAGGATTCGTGCGTGAGGTCGGCTCGGTCCCCGGAGTGCGCGGACCGGAACGACGACTGATCGAGGCGACGCCGGATGGACAGGCCGCACTTGCGTCCTGGCTCGCCGAGCCGGTTGTGCATGTGCGCGATGTCCGATCGGGACTGTTCGTGAAGCTGCTGTTGCTCGATCGTGCCGGCAAGGACCCTCTCGGGCTTCTCGAAGCTCAAGCCACGCGGATACGTCCGATGCTCGTCAGCCTGCGCGAGAAGTTAGCGCGCAGCGAGGGTTTTGACGCGACGTTGGCACGCTGGCGACTCACCTCGGCCGAGGCGCTGGCGCGCTTCCTCGCGGCGTTGATCGAGGCTCGCCAGCCGGACGCGGGGTCAGGCGCGCGGCATCGGCAAGCCCCACTCGAATGAGGGCTGAAGCGTGCGACTCGCCGACCCGGCGAACCGACTTTTTCCAGAGAAGCGCCCCGGCTATGGTCACTAGTCACAAGTTGATTAGTGGAAAGGGGCTCTCCGTGCCACATCTCTCGACGTTGCCCGCGAGCCGGAGGCGTGATCTGGCCTCCCGGTCGGCAGTTCGGGGCGGGCGGAAGGACGTCTGGCGCGCCACGGTCGTCGTAGCCGCCGGCACCGTCCTGGGGTTGATGGCGGTGATTCCCGGCACGGGATCCGCCGTGGCGTCGACTGGGAAGGGTGGACCGGTTGACGTCCTGTACGCCGGATCGCTGGTCGACACGATGGGCAAGATCGGGCCCGCCTTCGAGAAGGCGACCGGGTACACGTTCGAGGGTTTCTCGGCCGGTTCCTCGGCCCTCGCGACCGAGATCGAGGGCAAGACCCAAGAAGCCGACGTCTTCGTCAGCGCAGGCTCCGCGGCTCCGCGGTCACTCGAGGGAGCGAAGAACGGTGACTGGGTCTCCTGGTACGCGCAGTTCGGCACGACGCCGCTGCTCATCGGCTACAACCCGAAAAGCAAGTTCGCCAAGAACTTCAAGACGGAACCGTGGTACAAGGTCATCGCCATGCCAGGCCTTCGCCTGGGGAGGACCGACCCAGTCGTCGACCCGAAGGGCGTTCTCGCCGTGACCGCCCTCAACGACGCGGCCAGGATGTACGGCGAGCCCGTGCTGAAGACGCTCGCGACGGAGACTTCCGATGTCTTTCCCGAGGAGACCCTCGTCGGTCGCCTCCAGGCAGGCCAGCTCGACGCCGGCTTCTTCTACGGGGTCGAGGCTGAGGCCGCGAGCATCCCGACGGTCACCCTCGGCGCGATCAAGCTCACGAACCCCTACACGGTCACCGTGGTCAACCGTGCACCGCACCAGGCCGGCGCGGTCGCGTTCGTGGCCTTCCTGCTCAGCTCGAAAGGTGCTGCCATCCTGCAGAGCGAGGGGCTCACGCTCGACTCGCCGGCGATCCTGAGCGGTCCGAAGTCCGCGGTTCCGTCCGCGTTGCGGTCAGCCGTCTCCTAGGAAGGGGCACTTTCCGCGGTGGGGCAGCGAGCGTGGCGCAGCAGCCCGCTTCTCTTGCTCGGCGGGTTGCTCGCGCTCTACCTCGCTGTCCCGCTCGGCGCCTTCATCTTCCGACTCACGTCTTCCAACGAGCGGGGATTTGCCGAACCTGGACTGTTCCCCGCGCTCTACACCTCCGCGGTCACGGCGACGATCTCCACCGCCCTCATCGCGTTTCTCGGGATCCCGCTCGCCTACCTCCTCGCCCGGTCGAGGTCGAGGTGGGCGTCCTTCGTCGGCCTCGTCGTGTCCCTTCCGCTCGCGTTGCCACCGCTCATGGCGGGCATCCTTCTCATCTACATCGTCGGCCCCTACACGACGATCGGCAGTCTGTTCAACGGCAATCTGACCGACTCGATGGCGGGCATCGTGTTGGCGCAGAGCTTCGTGGCCTCGCCGTTCCTCGTCCTCGTCGCACGCGCCGCTTTTGGCGGGATTGACCCGGCGTTCTTCGATCTCGCCGCCGGTCTCGGACGACGGGAACTCGCGCGGTTCTGGAAGGTCGGCCTGCCGGGCGCGGCGGAGGGGATCCGGGCGGGCTTGCTGCTCGCCTGGTTGCGCGCCCTCGGGGAGTACGGGGCGACGGTGATCCTCGCCTATCACCCCTACACCCTGCCCATCTACACCTCCGTCCAGTTCAGCTCGTCGGGACTCCACACGACGGAGGCGCCCACCGCGCTCGCGCTCGGGCTCGCCGTCGTCGTCGTCACGCTGACGAGGCTCCGCCACCGGGCCCGACGGCGGGTCGTGCGCCAGCTGCCCAGTCCTGCCGCGCCCCCCATGGTTGCGGGCGAGTCGGTCTCGTTCGATCTCGATCTCCGACTGGGCAGCTTCCATCTGCAGCTCGACCACGCCGGGACGAGCACGCAACTCGCCATTCTCGGACCCTCCGGCTCGGGGAAGTCCGCGACGATGCGCTGCCTGGCCGGCCTGTACGGCGCCTCGCCCGGCTCCGTCCGCTACGGGGAGCGGGAGGTGACGGGCGTGCCCATCGAGGAGCGGCGCATCGGCTACCTCCCCCAGGGCGTTGCCTTGTTCCCGCATCTCACCGTGTGGGGGCAGTTGCTCTTCGGCGCCGGCGCGGAGCCGCGTCTCGCCGCGTACTGGCTCGGTCGGCTCGGTCTCACGGGGTTGGAGAACCGACTGCCGGGCGAGCTCTCGGGCGGCCAGCGTCAACGGGTCGGCCTCGCCCAGGCGCTCAGCCGTTCGCCCCAGCTCCTCCTGCTCGACGAGCCGTTCTCGGCGCTCGACGCGCCGGTGCGCGCCGATCTCCAGCGGGAGCTGCGCCAGTTGCAACGCGAGACGGGGATCTCCACCGTCCTCGTCACCCATGACCCGGAGGAGGCTGCGCTGCTCGCGACGGAGGTGATGGTCATCGCGAACGGGGGCCTGCTGCAGGCCGGGAGCCGGCGAGAGGTCTTCGGCGCGCCGTCGTCTCCGGAGGTCGCGCGTCTCCTCGGCATCGCGAACCTCCTCCCGGGTCGGGTTCGCCCGGAGGGAGGAATCGTGTGCGGCGAGGTCGCGTTCGAAGCGCCGACCGACGGGCTGGCGCCCGGCGCCCCGCTCTGGTGGAGCATTCGTCCGGAACAGATCCGCGCCCGCTCGGACGGGAAGCTCGAGGCGGTGGTCGTCGACGTCATCGATCTCGGTGCGACGAGCGAAGTGGTTCTGCAGATCGGCCGCGAGGTCACGTTGCGGGGGCGCGGCGCGGTCGCCCTGGGGGTGTTGGCGGGCGAGCGGTGCCAGATCGACCTGCCACCCGGGGCGATCGCGGTTTGGCCGCGGACGCCGTGAGGCGAGCCCCGCCGCCACGAGACGTCCCCGGGCAAAGCCGCGACCCAGCAGCGCTTTCGCGGCGCGCCGGTAGGATGGCGGGGTGGCGGTCGCTGCGGACTGGGTCGGTGCGCGTGGACCACTCATCGGTCGTCGCCGTGCTCCAAGAGCCACGTCGTCCTGAGGCGCTCGAGGCGGCCTGCGCCCGAGGCAGAAGCCGCGAGGTGAACCTTCCGACGGGAAGACGGGGAGACCGGGCTCGGGCCGCTCGGAGGCGTCGATCCGGAGAGAGGTCGGTCGGCGCCCAGGAGTGGACGACGCCGTGATCACGCTCGCCGAGGCACGCCGGTTCGTCTTGTCCGGCCTGGTGCCGTCGCAGGTCGTGATCCTGCCGCTTGCCGAGGCACTCGGTTGCGTCTCAGCCGGGCCCGTCGTCGCGGCCGGGCCCGTTCCGCTTTTCGCGAACTCGCAGATGGACGGGTACGCACTCCGCAGCGCGGACGCCGGCTGCGGCGAGACGCGTCTGCGGGTCGTCGGCACGATCGCGGCCGGTCAGGTGGCGGCGAGGCGGGTCGGTGCCGGCGAGGCGATGCGGATCATGACCGGCGCTCCCATTCCGGATGGCGCCGATGCGGTGTGCATGGTCGAGCAGACGGCGAGCGAGCAAGAGGGCGCCGTCGTCGTCGTGCACGGGCCGGTGACGCCTGGCGGGTACATCCGCCGCGCGGGGGAGGACATCGAGACCGGTGAGGTCGTGGTCGAGGCGGGGACCGTCCTTCGCCCCGGGCACCTCGGTGTGCTCGCGAGCGTGGGAGAGTCGACGGTCGCGGTGCACCGGCGCCCCCGAGTGGGGGTCGTTTCGACCGGTGACGAACTGGCGGCGGTCGACGAACGCCTGCGGCCCGGCGCGGTGCGTGACGCGAACCGGCCCGCCCTCGTCGGGCTCGTCCGTTCGTCGGGTTTCGCGGTCACGGACCTCGGCATCGTCGCGGACGACGAGGATCGCCTCGCTGAGGCGCTCGGACGTGCCGCGACGCGTTGCGACGCGTTGATCACCTCTGGCGGGGTGAGCGTGGGGGAGCGTGACTACATGAAGGCCGTGCTCGACAGGTTGAGCGGCGGAGCCATGAGGTGGATGCAGGTGGCCATCAAGCCGGCAAAGCCCCTCGCTTTCGGCGTGCTGGCGGCGACAGGCACGCCGGTGTTCGGCCTACCGGGCAATCCCGTGTCCGCCCTGGTGTCGTTCGAGCTGTTCGTGCGCCCGGCCCTGCGGAAGATGGCGGGACACCGCGTGCTCGACCGGCCGGCCGTCGACGCCGTCGCCGACGAAGACCTGGCGCGGGCGACCGACGGCAAGTTGCACCTCGCCCGCGTCGTCGCAAGCTTCGGCACCGACGGCCGCGTCCACGTGCGCTCGTCCGGGGGTCAGGCTTCCCACATGCTCCGGGCCATGGCAGCCGCCAACGCACTCGCACTCCTCCCCGATGGCGACGGTGTGCGGCGCGGCGACGGGGTGCGGGTGATGCTGCTCTCCCCCGAAGGGCTGGCGCCGGTGGGGGCGGAGGAACCGGCATGACGACCGTCGTGGGGACACCCGTGCGCCTCGGGCCGCGCTCGGACCGGGCCCGGGGAGCGGGCACGATGCCGGAGACCGGACCACTCGTCGACACCTTCGGCAGGGTCCACACCGACCTGCGCATCTCGGTGACCGATCGCTGCAACCTCCGTTGCACCTACTGCATGGCCGACGAGGATCAGGCGTTCCGGCCGCGCGCGGAGATCCTCACCTTCGACGAGATCGTGCGCGTCGCACGTGTCGCCCGGTCGCTCGGGGTCGCCGCGCTCCGGCTGACCGGTGGTGAGCCGCTCGTGCGCGCCGGGCTGGCGGACCTCGTCGGGCGGCTGGGCGAGCTCGGATTCGACGACCTGGCGCTCACCACGAACGGGACCGCGCTCGCCCGGAGCGCGCCGGCTCTCGCCGCGGCCGGTCTCAACCGTGTGAATGTGAGCTGCGACTCCTTGCAACCGGGACGCTTCGCCCGGATCCGGCGCCGGGGCGAGCTCGGCCGCGTGCTTCAGGCCATGGACGCGGCCGAGGAGGCGGGGCTCCGCCCGGTGAAGGTGAACGTCGTGCTGCAGCGCGGGGTGAACGACGACGAGATCCTCGACTTCGCAGGGTTCGCCCGCACGACGGGTCGCGAGGTGCGGTTCATCGAGTTCATGCCGCTCGACGCCGAGGGCCACTGGGCTCGCGACGCCGTCGTGCCGTCGGCCGAGGTCATCTCGCGGGTCAACGCGCACTGGCCCCTGCAACCGGTCGAGGGTGGCGAACCGGGCGTCGCACCGGCGACCGTCCACCGCTTCACCGACGGCGGTGGTTGCATCGGCGTCGTGGCGACGGTCACCGAGCCTTTCTGCGGGACCTGCAACCGCCTGCGCCTGACCGCGGACGGGGCCGTGCGCAACTGCCTGTTCTCCGACGACGAGCTGTCCGTGCGCGACCTTCTGCGCGGGGGCGCGAGCGACGACGACGTCGCTCGCGTGCTGCGCCGGGCCGTCTGGGGCAAGCGGGCCGGCCACGGCATCGACGACCCCGCGTTCCTCCGCCCGGTACGCACCATGTCGATGATCGGGGGCTGAGGTGGCACGTCTGCGACTCCTCGGCCCCGCCCGGGATGCGGCGGGCGTTCGCGGCGACGAGATCCCGAGCGACACCGTCGGAGAGTTGCTCACGCGCGCGCGTTCCCGCTACGGCGCACCGTTCGCCGAGGTCCTGGCGGCCAGCCGCATCTGGGTCAACGGCCGCCCCGCCGATCCGGACACGCCGGTCACATCCACCGACGAGGTCGCCGTTCTGCCGCCCGTGTCGGGCGGGTAGCGCTCCGTCGGATGGCGCGCCTGGCCAGCCGACGAGATCGCCATCGGGCCCGGGCGTCGTCTCCCGGGTCGTCGAGCGCGCCGGCAGCTCGAGGTGAGCGGGTACGGCTTTGCCGCCGGAGGGAACTCACCCGGCACCGGGCTGCCGAACGGCCGTCGTCGAAGTGCCCTCGGGCCGTGGCGGGCCACCGGCGGCGGCTAGTGCGGTCGCTGCCCGGCGAGGAGTTCGAGCGCGTGCGGCAGCACGTCGAGCACGGCGTCGAGGTGCTCGACGGCACCGGCCGGGGATCCCGGCGTGTTGAGTACGAGCGCCTCGCCGATCGCCCCGGCCACGCCGCGCGACAGCCGACCGAGGGGGTTCGCGCCGCGCATCGCCTCGGCCAGTCCCGGCGCCTCGCGCTCGAGGACCGCCCGGGTGGCCTCCGGCGTCGTGTCGGTCGGCGCGAAACCCGTGCCGCCGGTGGTGACGATCAAGCCGCGGAACCCCAGGGCCATCTCGCCGATCACCGCGGCGACGGCGGCGGCGCCGTCGGCGACGACCCGGCGCTCCACGACCGCGAATCCGGCCGCCATGAGGCGGGCCGCGAGCACGGGCCCCGACTCGTCCTCTCGGCTTCCGGCGGCCACCCCGTTCGACACCGTGAGAACCTTGGCCGCGAGCTGCACCAGCGCAGCGTAGCGGCCGGTCGGACGGGGCGGTCCGTCGCCGGCCGCACCTGGCCGGTACGACCTCGGGGCGCGATGCTGCCGGCATGGGCGCGATCGCTCGCCAGGGACTTCCTGGCCGCAGGGCGGCCCCGGGAGCGGAGCTGCCGTGACCGCCGACGGTGGGCTCGGTCACGTCGACGAGCGCGGTCGCGCGTCGATGGTCAATGTCGTTGCGAAGCCCCCGACCTACCGCGTCGCCCGCGCCTCCTGCGCCGTCACCACGTCTCCTGCCGGCCGCGCACTGCTGCGCGATCCGGCGACGGGCGCCGACGTCGTTTCCACCGCCCGCACGGCCGGGTTGGCGGGCGCGAAGCGCACGGCGGTGTTCATCCCGCTCTGCCATCCGATCCGGATCGACGCCGTCCGCGTCGACGTCACGATCGGTCGGACCGGGGTCGCGATCACGGCGTCCGCGGAAAGCGTCGAGCGGACCGGACTCGAGATGGAGGCGCTCACCGCCTGCGCCTGTGCGGCCCTGAGCGTCGTGCGGGCCGTGCTGTCCGTGGATCCCGGGGCGCGTGTCGACGACCTGGTGCTGTTGCACAAGTCCGGCGGGCGATCAGGCACCTGGGACCGGTCGCCCGACGACCCCGTCGTGGGTCAGGACGGCGCCCCGGCCGGCCGCGACAGGACCGCCCGTCGCGGCTGACGCCGGGCGGGAGATTCCGGTCGACCCACCCCTCGGCCGCGCCCGCCGGCGCCCGCCGGCGTCGGCGCGGGCCGTCACGGCAACAGGCCTCGCTCGAGCCGGCGCAGGTCCTCGGGGGTGTCGATGTCGTCGGGCGCGCCGACGTCGTCGCAGTCGACCAGCGTCACGAGATCCGGCCTGGCGTGGAGAAGCGCCCGGGCCCCGATATCGCCGACCGCCAGTCGCGCGACCTCGGCCCAGAGGGAGCGGTCGAGCAGGACCGGGGTCAGCCCCTGGCCCTCGTACGCGGCGACCGCGGCGGGCGCGCCGGCGCGCCAGGCGCTGATCAGCCGGCCGACGAGCGCGGGGGTGACGAGCGGCTGGTCCGCGAGCAGCACGAGGCCGGCCGAGGCGCCCTGGCGACGCGCCTCGTCGAGCCCCCGCTGCAGGGAACCGCCCATGCCTGACGACCAGGTCTCGTTCACGACGACCACGGCGCCGCCGAGTTCGCTCGACCGGCGGACCAGGGGAGCAGCCGCGCCGAGCACGACGACCACCGGTTGGCAGCCGCCGTCCGCGAGGGTTCGTGTCGCCCGCTCGAGGAGGTTCTCACCACCAAATCGCGCGAGGGCCTTGGGCCCGCCGAAGCTCCGTCCCTCCCCGGCGGCGAGCACGATGCCGGCGACTGCGCCGGTCGCCGTCCGCCCGGTTCCCGGCTCCTCCATCGTCGCGTCTCCCTCCTCGTCGCCGAGCGGTCTGGGAGGAGAGTACCGATCCGACCGGCGCCGGACCCGGCCGGTCGAGACGCCGCGCCCTTCGGGTTGTCGGCGGAGGCCGCGAGCCCGTCGAGCTCGCCGAGACCAGCGGGTCTCCGCCCGTCCCGGTGGTGGCGCGCCCGGGCGCGTTGACCGTTTCCCGAAACGGGGCGCCCTAGAGTCTTCCCCATGCCGCCACGGAGGGGAACGCCGAGGACCCTGGCGGTGGCGCGGGGGGACGAGCCCGCCGATCTGTTGCTCGCCGGGGGCCGGGTCTTCGTGCCGGGGACCCGGGAGTGGATCAAGACCGATCTCGCCGTGGCGGACGGCGTGATCGTCGGCTGGGGTCCCCGCGACGCCGTCGAGGTGGTCGACGTGGCTGGCGCCTCGCTCACCGCGGGCTTCATCGACCCGCACATGCACCTCGAGTCCACGAAGCTCTGGGTCGACGAGTTCGTGCGCACGGTGCTGCCGCACGGGACGACTGCGGTCGCCGCCGACCCGCACGAGATCGCCAACGTCTTCGGGGTCCCCGGGGTCGTGGCGCTGGCGGAAGCGGCGAAGGACCTGCCGTTCACGTTCGGCATCTGCGCCTCGAGCTGTGTGCCGGCGTCCCCGTTCGAGAGCCCGGCCGCGGTGCTCGACCACGCCAAACTGGTGGAGCTGCTCGACAAGCACGGGGCGATCGGTATCGCCGAGGTGATGGACTTCCCGGGCGTCATCAACGGAGACCCGGAGGTGCTCGCCAAGATCGCGGCCGCGGGCGGCCGTCGGGTCGACGGGCACGCCCCGGGGATCCGCGGTCGCCAGCTCGACGCCTACCTCGCCGCCGGCGTGGAGTCTGACCACGAGTGCACCGACGTCGACGAAGCCGACGAGAAGCGCCGCAAGGGCATGTGGATCTTCCTCCGCGAGGGCTCCGCGTCGCGCAACCTCGCCGCGCTGGTGCCGACCGTCCTCGCCCACGGCGCGGCCCGCATCGCCCTGTGCACCGACGATCGGGAGCCGGACACGCTTCTCGACGAGGGCCACATCAACGACTGCGTGCGTCTGGCGGTCGCGGCCGGCGTCCCGGTGGAGGAGGCTCTCGTGCTCGCGACGAGCAACCCGGCCGACTACCACCGCTTCGACCACCTCGGGTGGCTGGCGCCCGGATACCAGGCCGACGTGCTCTGCTTCGACGACCTGGCGACCTTCGAGCCGGCCCGGGTGTGGCAGGCGGGCCGGCTCGTGGCGGTGAACGGCCAGATCGTTCCCGGGGTCGTCCCCGTCGCGCCGGCTCCCGACTGGATGTACCACTCCGTGCACCTCGGGCACCCCCCGGGCGCCGAGGCGTTCGAGCTTCCCGTGCCGGCGAGCGGCCGGGCCCGGGTGATCGGCGTGGAATCGCGCTCGCTGTCGACGAAGAACCTGGTGGTCGAGCTGAACGGTCAGAGACAAGCCGTCGCGCGCATCGCTGCGGTCGAGCGGCACCAGGACACCGGGCGCATCGGTCTCGGCTACGTCACCGGCTTCGGGCTCGTGCGGGGGGCCATCGCCTCCACCGTGGCCCACGACGCCCACAACTGCATGGTGGTGGGCGCGCGCGACAGCTCCGGCCCGGCCGAGATGGCCGCGGCGGTGGCACGTCTCGCCGAGATCGGCGGCGGCCAGGTGGCGGTGCTCGACGGACGGGTCATCGGCGAGGTGGCGCTGCGGATCGGCGGTTTGATGAGCGACAAGGGCGCGGCCGAGGTCGCCGGCGAGGTGCGAGCGCTCTCCGAGGTGGTTGCGACCCGGCTCGGTCTCACGATCGAGGCGCCGTTCATGCAACTGAGTTTCCTCGGTCTCACGGTGATCCCGGAGCTGCGCCTGACCGACCGGGGCCTGTTCGACGTCAACGCCTTCTCGCTCGTCGACGTCTCCGTCTGAGCGGCGGGCCGCCCGGCCGCGGCGGGTGTCGTCGACCGGCCTCAGTCTCCGGCGGCGTCGGGCGCAGCCGCTTTGGCGACCGACATCGGGAGTGAGGCGCGCCAGGTTCCGTCGAGGTCGTGCAGCGCGCTCGCCACGGCACCGGCCGTCGGCACGAGGCCGATCTCGCCGATCCCCTTGATGCCGTAGGGGGAGCGCGGCTGGGGCTCCTCGACGAGCACGACGGCGATCGGGGGGACGTCTTTCGGGCGCAGGATCCCGAGGCTCCGCAGGGTCATGTTCCGGGGCCGGCCCAACTCGTCGGCGGGGAAGTCCTCCGACAGGGCGTAGCCGAGGCCCATGTGCACGGAGCCCTGGATCTGGCCCTCGCAGAGCATCGGGTTGACCGCCCGCCCGACGTCGTGCACGGCGAGCACGCGCTCGATCCGGCCGCTTAGCCGGTCGACGACGACGAGCTGGGCGGCGTAGGAGAAGGCGGCGTGGACCGTCGGGTGGGGAACACCCTCGGCGAGCGAGTTGGTCCAGTCGACGCGGTGCTCGCCGACGTAGTCGACGTTCGGTCGGCGGCCGTCCGCGCGGGCGCGCCGGCAGGCGTCGGCGACAGCGCCGGCGCCCATCAGCGTGCCCCGCGAGCCGGTCGTCTGGCCCGCGCCGAGCTCACGGGTCGTGTCGACGACGACCCGCACCCTGTCCGGCGCGACGCCCAGTTCCTCCACGGCGACCTGGCGCGCGACGGTGTGAACGCCCTGTCCCATCTCCGTCCAGCAGTGGCGCACCTCGACGCCGCCGTCATCGGCGAAGCGCACGACGGCCCGGGCCACCTCGAGCACGCCGTTGCCGAGGCCGGCGTTTTTCAGCCCGAGCCCGAGACCGACCGCCTTGCCGGCCGCGACGGCGGCGTCGAACGCCGGCTTCACCGCCTCGAGGCACGCCAGCGCGCCGCGGCACCCATCGTCCATCACCTGCCCCGGACCCCAGACGGCACCCGGGGTGACGACGTTGCGGACCCGCATCTCCCACCCGCTGATCCCCACCTGCTCGGCAAGGCGGTCCATCACCCCTTCCGTGGCGAACTGAGCCTGGTTCGCCCCGAAGCCGCGGAACGCGCCGCACACGGAGTTGTTCGTCCGCACCGCGACGGCCTCGATCTCGATGTTCGGGACGACGTAGGGACCTGAGGCGTGGCCGGCGGCGCGTTCGAGCACGTGCCGGCCGACCGAGGCATACGGTCCCGTGTCGCTGATCATGCGGCCCTTGAGGGCCGTGAGCCGGCCCTCCGTGTCGCATCCCGCCCAGTACTCGATCCGGAACGGGTGGCGCTTCGGGTGGAGGAGGAACGACTCCTCCCGGGACAGGGTGCACTTCACCGGACGCCGCAGCAACCAGGCGGCGAGCGCCGTCTGGGCCTGGTTCGAGAGGTCCTCCTTGCCCCCGAAGGCACCGCCGTTGGCGACCTGCTCGACGAGGACCTGTCCTTCGGGCACGCCGAGGACGGAGGCGATCTGGCGCCGGTCGTCCCAGGCGCCCTGACCCCCCGAGAAGACCTTCAGCGTGCCGTCGCCCTGCGGAACGGCGAGGGTGGACTCGGGTTCGAGGAAGGCGTGCTCCACGCGTTGGGTCGAGAAGACCTCGTGGACGGTGTGCGCGGCGGAGGCGAGCGCCGCGGCGGCGTCGCCGCGGCGGTAGGCGGATCGCGAGAGCACGTTGCCCGGCAACTGCCAGGCGGCGTCCTCGTGGTCGGCGATGGCCGCCACGGGGTCGGTGAGGGGTCGCAGCGGGCGGTACTCGACCTCGACGAGCTCGGCGGCGCGGCGCGCCGTCTGCCGGGTGTCGGCGACGACCATGGCGAGCACGTCGCCGAGATAGGAGGTGCGGCCGCCCTCGGGGAGGAAGACCGGCCAGTCCGGCTGGGCGATCCCGACGCGCAGCTCCCCGGGGACGTCGGCGGCGGTGAGGACCGCCTCGACTCCCGGCACGGCCCGGGCGCGTGACGTGTCGAGGCGCACGATCTCCGCCCGGGCGTGCGCGGCGAGTCGCAAGGCGCCGTGCAGCATCCCGGGCACCCGCAGGTCGTCGACGTAGCCCCACTCGCCGAGCGCCTGCGCCGGGCCGTCGTACTTGGCGGCGCGCGCGCCGATCCCCCCGGAGATCTCGAGGTTCGGCGATTCCCCGCTGGCGAGCACCTCGACGGCATCGAGGATCTTCGCGTACCCGGTGCAGCGGCACAGATGGGCCCCGAGGTGTCGGCTGGCCTCCTCGCGGGAGAGTCGGCCGCCTTTCTTGTCGAGAAGCGCCTTCAGCCGGACGACGATGCCCGGGGTGCAGAAGCCGCACTGGAGCGCGCCGGTGGCGGCGAAGGCGGCGGCGTAGCGGGCACGTTCGGCGCGATCGAACCCCTCGAGGGTGACGACGGACCTGCCGGCGGCCCTGGCCAGCGAGACCTGGCAGGCGACCGTGGCCTTGTCGTCGAGCAGGACCGTGCAGCAGCCGCACTGCCCGGAGGGCGAGCAGCCGTCCTTCGGCGAGGTGACGTCGAGCTCCTCGCGCAGGGCCGCGAGAAGGTGGGGGTGGTCGCTCCGGACCTCGACTGGACGACCGTTGAGCGTGAACGCGGTCGTCCGGGGTCCGTCGGTGCCCGATCTCGCCACGTCGGCCCTGCCCCCCACGACGCCCCTCAGCCTAACCCGGGCGTCTTGCGGCGGGCACGGGGTGGCGGAAGCGATCGCGACACGGCCCGACCGAACGCGCCCCGCCGGACGCATCGGCGGCTCTAGGAGGGCTCCTCCTGTCCGGCGTGCAGGGCGCGCCACACGCGCTCGGGTGTGAGCGGGAGCGAGTTGATGGCGACACCGGTCGCGTCGAGGATCGCGTTGCGCACCGCCGGCGCGACGTCGTCCATCGGGATCTCGGCCACGGCCTTGGCCCCGTAGGGCCCGGAAGGTTCCATCGTCTGCACGAGGTAGACCTCCGTCGGGGGCGTGTCGTCGGCCCGGAAGATCCAGTAGGGGCCGAACCGGTCGTTCACCATCCGTCCCGCGGCGTCGAGCACGACTTCCTCGCAGAGCGCGTAACCGAGGGCTTGGACCATCGCCCCCTCCACCTGGCCGCTCGCCGTGATCGGGTTGATCGGCACGCCGCAGTCGACGGCCGTGACGAGCTTCGTGACGCTCACCTGGCCGGTTTCGACGTCCACCTCAACCTCGGCGAGCTGCGCGGCGAAGGGCGGCGGCGATTCGCCCGACACGTGCGAGGCGGTGCCCATGATCTGTTCCTGGTCCTCGGTGTGCAGCGCGTTGAGCGCGATGTCCCCGAGCGACACCGAGCGTCCGTCCGCGGCCCACGCCCGGCGGTCGTGGAGCACGATCGTGCCGGGGTCGTCGACCGCGAGCAGTCGGGCCGCCCGCGCGACGATCCGGGCCCGCGCCGCCTCCGCGGCCTTCTTCACCGCCATGCCCGAGATGTAGGTCGTGCTCGACGCGTACGCGCCGACGTCGAAGGGGGTGAAGTCGGTGTCGGAGGAGTACACGAGGATGTCCTCGACCGGCACGCCGAGGACCTCGGCCGCGATCTGGGCGAGCACCGTGTCCGAGCCTGTCCCGAGGTCCGTGGCGCCGCAGAGCACGTTGAACGACCCGTCGTCGTTGATCTTGATCGAGCACGCCGCCATGTCGACGAGGGGGATCCCGGAACCCTGGATGGCGAGCGCCATGCCGAGGCCCCGGCGGATGTGCGGGCGCTCGGGTGGCCGCCGCCACGAGGGGTCGGTCCTCCGCTCCCAGCCGATCGCGCGCCGTCCCTGGAGCGCGCACTCCTCGAGACCGCAGCTCGTGACGAGCGGGATGTCCTCGGGAGCGATGTCCGCGACGCCGCCTCGTTCGCCGAGGCGCAGCACGATGTCGAGCGGGTCTCCGGTGTTGACCCAGTTCTTGCGGCGGAGCTCGAAGGGGTCCGTGCCGAGTGCCCGGGCGATGTCGTCCATGTGCGACTCGAGGGCGAAGAACGCCTGGGGTGCCCCGTAGCCGCGGAAGGCGCCCGCGACCGGGCGGTTCGTGTAGGCGACGTCACAGCGGAAGCGCTTCGCCGGGCAGTTGTAGAGCGACAGGCCGTGCTGGCCGCAGACGGAGTTCACCGTGAAGCCGTGGGTGCCGTAGGCGCCGGTGTTGGAGACCACCTGCATGTCCTGCGCGACGAGCCGACCGTCGACGTCGATGCCGGAGCGGAACGTGATGGTCTGGGCGTGGCGGACGCGCGTCGCGGCGAACTCCTCGGCGCGGGTGAGCTCGAGGCGGACCGGGCGGCGCGTCGCGAGCACGAGGTGGCCGACGACGTCCTCGATGACCATCTCCTGTTTCGACCCGAAGCCGCCCCCCAGGCGGGGCTTGACGACCCTGATGCGCTTCACCGGCAGCCCGAGCAAGGGCGCCACCATGCGGCGCACGTGGAAGGGGACCTGCGTCGACGAGCGCAGCACGAGCCGCTCGTCCTCGTCGAGCCACCCGATCGTGATGTGGGGTTCGATGGGCGTGTGCTGGACCTGTTGCACGTGGAAGGTCTCGGTGAAGACGCGTGCCGCACCGGCGAACGCCGCCTCGAGCTGCTCGTCGGACACGGTCTGCCCTTCGATGTGGTGGCTGATGTTGCGGCCGGCGTCGAAGATCCCCTCGGTGTCCGGTTCGTCGTGGATGACCGGCGCGCCGGGCGCGATCGCCTCGAGCTCGTCGAACACGGCCGGCAGCACCTCGTAGGTCACCTTGATCCGGCGGCAGGCCTCCGCGGCGATCTCGGCCGTCTCCGCCGCGACCGCGGCGACGCGGTCGCCGACGTGGCGGACCTTGTCGTCGAAGCTCACCTGGTCCCACGGTTGCGGGTTCGGCCAGCTCTGTCCGCCGGAGGCGTACTTCACCCGGGGGGTGTTCCGGTAGTGCACGACCGCGTGGACGCCGGGGAGCGCGCGCGCCGCGGAGTCGTCGATCGCGACGATGCGGGCGTGGGCGTGAGGGCTCCCGAGCACCTTGGCGAAGAGCATCCCCCGCGGCTCGATGTCGTCGGTGAAGGCGGGATTGCCCTTCACGAGACGCAGCGCGTCCACCTTCGTCTCCGGCTTGCCGACCACGGCGGTCCGGGGCACGTCGGGGGAGACCACGATGCGGGGCACGGCCGTCGAGACGTCGCCGTTCGCTCCCGATGCCGCCGGAGCGAGCGATTCCTCCCGTCCGAGGAGGGACCCGACCGCGACGGGTTCCATCGGCCGGGACTTCTCGCCGCGCAGCGTCGCGGCGGCGCGTCGTACCGCCTCGACGACCTTCACGTATCCGGTCTCCCGATCGAGGATCCCGCTCAGCGCGTCGCGGATCTCGCCCTCGGAGGGTTCGGGGTTCGCCTCCAGGAGCGCCTTGGTCGCGAGCACCATCGCGCCGGTCGAGTACCCGGATTGCATCGCCCCCGCCTCGACGAAGGCCTCCTGGATCGGGTGGAGCTCGCCGGTGGTGACGTTGAGCGACTCGACGGTGGTGATCTCATGGCCCGCGGCCTGGGCGGCGAGCAGCACGTCGGCCGACACCAGCCGCCCGTCCACGAGGACAGCCGCCGCGCCGGTCTCGCCCGTGGCGGATCCGAAGCGGACGCTGAAGCACCCCAGGCCCCGCAGCACCGCGAGCAGGGAGGTGCCGGGAGCGCAGGAGACGGTGTGCCTCGTGCCGTTCACCGTGAGCCTGAGATCGTCCCTGTCTTCGTCGGGTCGGGTCGCGGCGCGGCCGCGCCTCGTCACCGTGCCCGTTCCGTCCTCGCCCGCTCTCGCGTCGCTCACCGCCGGACCGCCTCGAGGACGCGCGCGCTCAGCACGGCAGCGAGGGCGCTCCGGTACTCGCCCGAGCCACGGAAGTCCCCGGGAGGCGTGAGTCGTTCCGTGGCGATCGCGGCCAGGCGAGCCGGGCTCGCGTCGCCCGCCGCCAGGTCGACGACGACCGGCGTGGGCGCGACCCCCGCGAGCGCCAAGCGCCGCCGGCCGTCGAGTTCGTGGGCGACCGCCGTCACGATGGCCCGGTCCGCGGCCGTACGCCCGGTGCGCGCCAGCTCGGCGCGGCCGCGCCCCTCGATCGAGACGGCGGTGATGATCTCGCCCCGCCCGAGCGGGAGCCCGGCGAGCAGCGCCTCGAGCGCGACCTCGCGGTCGCCCTCCCGCCGGGTGACGTGCACCCGCGCGCCGCAGGCGAGCAGGGTCGCCAGGAGCTCGCTGTCGTACTCGGCGGTCGCCACGCACCCGCCGAGGGTCGCTTGCGCCCGGAGGGTGCTCGGCGCCTCACGACGCGCCGCGTCACGCACGACCGGGGGGACCTCGTCGTGATCCGCGACCTGCTGCAAGCGTGTCATCGCCCCGATGGTCAAGGCGCCGTCGCCGCGCCGCTCGATCGAGTCGAGGCCGAGCGCCTGCAGATCCACGAGCTCAAAGTCCTGCGCCGGGGGACGCGCGTTGAGCTTCGTCCCCCCGGCGAGCACCGCCGCGCCGTCGCGCTCGAGCAGCGAGAGCGCCTCCTCCACTGACTGCGGGCGCCAGTACCGAGCGCTGCTCATCATGACGAGCCCGTGCCTCCCGAGAGGGGTCGCCCAGAGCCTAACGTCACCTCGGCGCCGGACCTCCGTCAGCGGTTGAGGGGGGCGCGGGCCTGGTAGCGGCCCCAGCCGGGCTCGCCGACGAAGCGTCCGTCGCGCGTGACGACCCGCCCGCGGCTCAGCACGAGCTCGGGCCAGCCCGTGGCGACCATCCCGGCGTACGGGGAGTGGTCGACCGCCATGTCGAGGCTCCCGGCCTCGAGCGGTTGGCGCCGGGCGGGATCCCACACCACCACGTCGGCATCGGCGCCGACGGAGAGCGAGCCCTTCGTCGGCCACAGCCCGAAGATGTGCGCCGGCGCTCCGGCGCACAACCGCACCCAGTCCGGGGCGCTGATCCTCTGGGCGCGCACCGCCTCCCACAGGAGGGCAAGGCGGGTCTCGACGCCCGGGAGGCCGCCCGGGATCTCGGTGAAGTCGCGGGCGCCCGCGGGGCGGCCGGCCACGCCGGCGCGGCGGTCGGCACGCCAGAACGGACAGTGGTCGGTCGCGACGGTCTGGATCCAACCCCGTGCCAGGCCCTCCCAGAGCTTCTCGGCGTGCCGGGGTTCGCGCAGCGGGGGGGTGCAGACGAAGTCCGCGGCGTCGGCCCCCTCGAGCCTCGTCTCGTCGAGGTAGAGGTACTGCGGGCACGTCTCCGCCTGGACGTCGACTCCCCGCTCGCGGGCCGCGCGGATCGCCGCGAGGGCGTCGGCCGAGGAGACGTGGACCACGTAGATCGCGGCGTCGGTCAGCTCGGCGAGCACCGCCGCCCGCGCGGTCGCCTCGGCCTCGAGCAGCGGGGGTCGGGTGCGCGCGTGCTCGATGACCGCGGTGCGGCCGGCGGCGAGCGCCTCGCGGCGCAGCTGCTCGATGGCCGCGCCGTTCTCGCAGTGGAGGGTGACGAGGGCCCCCCGGCGGCGGGCCGAGCGCATCAGGTCGACGACGGCGCCGTCGTCGACCTGCAGGCGGTCGGGGTAGGCGAGGTAGAGCTTGAACGAGCTGATGCCGGACTCGACCGCGGTCGCGACGACCGCCTCGGGCACGACCTCGGTGAAGGTGAGGTGCAGTCCCCAGTCAACGGCGGAGGGTTCCGCCAGCGCGCGCCACCTCGTGGCCGCGACCAGGGGGTCCTCGCCGCGCTCGGGCGTCACGTAGTCGATGATCGTCGTGGTGCCGCCCAGCGCCGCGGCCCTCGTCCCCGAGGCGAAGTCATCAGAGACGCGCACCGCGCCGACCTGCAGCTGCATGTGGGTGTGCACGTCGATCCCGCCGGGCACGACGAGCTTGCCGGTCGCGTCGTGGACCTGCTCGGCGCGGCCCCGCCTGAGCCTCGGGGCCACCTCGGCGACGCGGCCGTCGGCACCGATCCGCAGATCGGCGAGCCGCTCGCCGGCCTCGTCGATCACGGTGCCGCCGGCAATCAGCATGGCGCGTCGCCCTTTCTCGTCGTACGGACACGGTCGCCCGACACCGCCCGCCGAGGGCGGGCGGCCCTGGCCCGCGGCCCCCCCGTTGCGGGGCGCGTCCCGGTCACGACCACAGGCGGCGCGCCCGCGCCGCGAGCTCGGCGTGGGCGCGGGCGAGGTCCACGCCGACGAGGGTTCCGTCGGTGACGACGCTCTCGCCGGCGACGAGCAGGTGGCGCACGCGGCGATCGGGTCCGAGCACGAGCCCGTCGACCGGGTGGGGGACGTCGGCGAGGTCCTCGGCGGGCCAGACCGCGAGGTCCGCCGTGGCGCCGACCTCGAGACGCCCGAGATCAGCCCGTCCGAGGCACGTCGCCCCCCCGGAGGTGGCGAGGGCCAGCGTCTCGTCGGCCGACAGGGCATCGGCGCGTCCGGCGCGCAGGCGGGCCAGGCAGAGGGCCTGGCGCAGCTCCGGCAACAGGACGCCCATCTCGTTGGAGGCGGGCCCGTCGACGCCCAGGCCGACCGGCGCTCCGGCGTCGAGCAGGTCGCGCACCGGGCACAGGCCGGCGGCGAGCCGCGCGTTCGAACTCGGGCAGTGCGCGACGCCGGTCCGGGAGCTGCCGAGCCGCGCCACCTCACCGGCGTCGAGGTGGATCGCGTGGGCGAACCAGACGTCCTCGCCCAGCCAGTCGAGCTCCTCCATGAGCTCGAGCGGGCGCTTGCCAAAGCGCGCGAGACAGTGACGCGCCTCGTCCTCGGTTTCGGCGAGATGGGTGTGCAGGCGCAGGCCCAAGCGACGCGCGAGCGCGGCGGACTCCACCATGAGATCCGTCGACACCGAGAACGGGCTGCAAGGCGCGACCGCGATCATCACGCGCTCGCCGTCGTGGAGACGGGCCGCGACGGCCTCGGTGGAGGCGAGGATGGCGTCGATGGACTCGACGATGGAATCCGGGGGCAGTCCCCCTGCGCTCTCGCCGAGGTCCATCGATCCGCGGCAGAGCTGCAGGCGCACCCCCACCGTGCGCGCCGCGGCGGCGATCGCGTCGAACACGGTGTCCTCGCCGTGCGGCACGACGTAGTGGTGATCCGAGACCGTCGTGGCACCGCTCAGCGCGAGCTCGCCCAGCCCGACGAGGGCGGCCGCCGCGGTGTCCTCGACCGAGAGCCGCCCCCAGACCGGGTAGAGGGTGGTGAGCCAGGTGAAAAGGTCGCTCGCCGTCGCCCGTCCCCGCGTCATCCACTGGTAGAGGTGGTGGTGGGTGTTCACGAAGCCGGCGGTGATGAGGTCTCCCGCACAGGAGAGCACCCGGTCGCCGGGACGGACGTCGACCGTGCCGACCGCGGCGATCCGGCCGTCCTCGACGGCGACGTCCCCGGGCCAGCGTGCCCCGCGCAGAACCGTCCGCTGTACCACGCCCCGTAGTATCGTCGTCCCTCGGCTCCCGGCGGGCGTCCGACCCCGCCAGCTGCAAACAAGCGGCTGTCGTCAGCTCGCGGCTGCCTGGCTGGGTCGCGACGGGACGCCGCAGGTCTCCGGTCCGCGCTCCGTCACGGCCATCTCCGGCGATGCGTTCGGGCCGACGGCGTCGTCCTGGAGGCGCCGAGACGGGTGTCGGAAGCTCTCGCCAGGGCACAAATCGCACGGCATTCCTCGAAAAAGACGTGACGTTGTCGACGGGATACGCTTCCGGAGGCTTTCTGGAAGTTTCCAGCAACACGTTCTGTCGTACGACTAGATGGTGCGCACGACGAGGGCCATCCGACCTCTCCGAGGCGCACAGAGGGAGGTCCGACGATGGTCAACGGTGTCGATAGCGGTCCTGGCGGACCGGGAGGCGCGTCACGGTTCGGGGGGGCGATGCCGACCGAAGCCCCGGAGGGTTACAACGCCTTCAAGCTCGAGCAGCGCGGCATCGAACACGTCGTCGAAGCCGACAGGGCGCTGCGCCCGCCGGGCCTGTTCTGGATGTGGACCGGGGCGATCTGGAACGTCGAGTTCCTCGTCTACGGCGCGCTGATCGTCTCGTTCGGGTTGACCTTCTGGCAGGCGGTCGCGGCGATCCTTATCGGGAACGTCTTCTACGCCTTCCTCGGTTGGGCGAGCCTGGCCGGACCAAAGACGGGGACGACCGCCTTCATGGTGAGCCGAGCTCCCTTCGGCCGCAACGGCAACCGCGCGCCGTCGCTCTTCAACTGGATCACCCAGGTGGGCTTCGAGGTCGAGGGACTCGTCATCGTCGTGCTCATCGTCGGGGCGATGTTCGTCCACGAGGGGATCCACCTCAACGACACAGGAAAGACGATCGCGATCATCCTCGCGGTCCTCGTGCAGTTCGTCGTGCCGTTCCTCGGGCACGCGACGATCACCAAGGTGCTGCGCTACCTGTCGTTCGTGTTCATCGTCGTCTTCGCGATCATGGCGTGCCTGGTCCTTCCCCACGCCCACGTGACGAGCCTGCACACGCACGGCTCAGACTCGTGGTGGCTCTGGACCACCGGCGTCGTGCTCATCGTCTCCGCCGGAGGTCTCGGGTGGACCGAGAACGCGGCGGACTACTCCCGCTATCTCCCGGCCAACACCCCGGCGTCCAAGACGTTTTGGGCCGCGACGATGGGTGGGGCCATTCCGTCGATCCTGCTCGAACTCCTCGGCGCCGCTGCCTTCCTCGTGAGCCCCGCGGTCACGGCGGCAGCGGCCGTGCCAGCGGCGTTCGCCAGCTGGTTCTTCTGGCCGTTCCTCATCCTGGCGCTGCCGCAGCTGTTCGCGATCAACACGCTCGACATGTACTCGTCGGGAGTCACCCTCCAGGCGCTCGGTCTGCCGGCCAAGCGATGGGTCTGCGTCGTCATCGACACCGTCATCTCCGGCGGCGTGACAGCGCTCGTGATCTTCAAGGGGAACTTCTACACGGACCTTTCCGGGTTCCTCGACTACATCGTCGTGTGGCTCGGCGCGTGGTTCGGCGTCTACATCGTCGACTACATGCTCCGTCGCGGTCGCTACGAGTTCGCCTCCCTCGCCGCCAAGCGGGGAGGGCTGTACTGGCGTAACGGAGGCTTCAACTGGAAGGCGTTGTTCTCGCTCGCCGCCGGGATGTTCGCGGCGATGATGTGGATCGACGCCGCGTTCTACTGGCCGTCGTACTCCTCGCCGTTGTCGAACGCGACGCACGGTGCCGACTTCAGCTGGCTCTTCGGTCTGCTCGTGAGCGGCATCATCTACTACGTCCTGTCGTTCCGCTCGGTGCCCAAGGAGGTCGCGAGCCGTTCCTAGGTAGCGTTGCGGTGGCCCCCGCCTCGGGCGGGGGCCACCGCACGGCCGGGGCGGTCACCAGCCTTGCCGCCGAGACGCGCGAGCGGTCTCGGCTGAGCTTGTGCCGGGGCGTTTCTCTGCTGACGGCCGTGGCCGCGACGGCTTCGGTCTTTGAACGCCCGGCGGCAGAATCGTGAGCAGAGACGAGCGAACGGAGGGGAATCGAGGGAGGCAGGGGACCTCAAGTCCGTCCGGCGGCGGCGAGGCGGCATCGCCCACGAGAAGACACGGAGGAGAGCACATGCGGACCCTGGGACTCGAGGACGAAGTTGTCGACCGGGCGGTGTATGACCGTACGGTCGAGCGCTTCAGGGAACGCAGGATCCTCCTCCCGACGTTCGCCGAACTCGCCAGGCCGAGCCTCATTGCCTCCCCGGTCCGCCAGGCGCTGGCGGCGGTGCAGCCCGACGATGCCGACCCGCTCAACCTGTTCCGGGTGCACTGGTACAACGGCGCCGACCGTGCCGCCCTCGCCGCGCTGCCGGGTCACGTGGTACTGCCGCAGGAGCTGACCGGAGTCGAGGCGCGCATCGTCGTGCTGCTCGGCGACCGGTTCCCGATGATCCGCGCCCACAAGGTGCTCGCCGCCTACGGCTGCCTGGTGCCCCGCGTCGTTACCGGTCAGTTCGACCCGACCTCGCAGCGCGCGGTGTGGCCCTCGACGGGCAACTACTGCCGCGGCGGAGTGGCGATCTCACGCCTCATGAGCTGTCGTGGCGTCGCCGTGCTGCCCGAGGGAATGAGCCGGGAGCGCTTCGCCTGGCTCGAGGACTGGGTGGCCGATCCCGCCGACGTCATCGCGACCCCGGGGACCGAGAGCAACGTGAAGGAGATCTACGACAGATGCGCCGAACTCGCCGAGGACCCGGGAAACGTCGTTTTCAACCAGTTCTCGGAGTTCGGCAACCACCTCGCCCACTACCTGTGCACGGGGGCCGCTTGCGGCGACGTCTTCGAGCGGATGCGCGAAGGCGAGCCTTCGCTGCGCCTGGCCGCGTTCGTCTCCGCCTCGGGCTCGGCCGGCACCTTGGGGGCGGGCGACTACCTGAAGGAGGCGTTCGGGGCGCGGATCGTCGCCGTCGAGGCGCTCGAGTGCCCGACGATGCTCTACAACGGTTTCGGCGAGCACAACATCCAGGGCATCGGCGACAAGCACATCCCGTACATCCACAACGTCTACAACACGGACATCGTGACGGCCGTCACGGACCGCGCGACCGACCATCTCGGGGTGTTCTTCGGGTCGAAGCCGGGCAGGGCGTTCCTCGCCGCGCGGCGCCACGTCCCCGCGGAGATACTGGCGACGCTCGATGACTTCGGCCTCTCGAGCATCTGCAACATCCTCGCCGCGGTGAAGACCGCCAAGTACCTCGGACTTGGTGCCGACGACGTCCTCATGACCGTCGCCACCGACGGTGCCGAGATGTACGAGAGCGAGCGGAAGCGCGTCACGGCCCGGGACTTCCCCGCGGGCTTCGACGAGGTGGACGCCGCCGAGGCGTTCGGCCGGTTCATGCTCGGCGCCGAGAGCGACCATCTCCTCGAGACGACGGCCAGGGACCGGGCCCGCATCTTCGATCTCGGCTACTTCACGTGGGTGGAGCAACAGGGCGTCGCGATCGACGAGTTCAGGGCGCGCCGCGACCAGTCGTTCTGGACGGCCCTGCGGGCCGAGCTGCCGAGATGGGACGACCTGATCCGTGCCTTCAACGCTCGCACCGGTGTGACCGTCGCTTGACCACGCCCTCGAGCGCGCTCGTCTGCGCCGGTTGCGGCGCTTCCCCGGGACCGCGCGACCCCTATCCCTTCCGGTGTCCCAACAGGGGCATCGGCGACGTCGACCACGTGCTGACGCGGGTGCTCGACACCGACAACGTGCGCTTCCCGGACGCGGCCGAGCTCGACCCGTGCCCGTTCGTCAGCTATCGGGGTCTCCTCCACAGCTACCACCGTGCCGTCGCCGGCGGGATCGACGACACGCGGTTCGTCGAACTGGTGCGGAAGCTCGACACCGCGGTCGGCGAGCTCGACGGCCACGGCTTTCGCGCGACCCCGTTCGGGCGCGACAAGAAGCTGTCGGTGGCTCTCGGCTTCATCGAGTCGGGAGGGGTGTGGGTGAAGGACGAGACCGGCAACGTGGCCGGCTCGCACAAGGCGCGTCATCTCCTCGGCGTCGCCCTGCACCTCGAGGTCGCCAAACTCCTCGGTTTGGCCGGTCGCGACCGGCACCCGGCGCTCGCCGTCGCGAGTTGTGGCAACGCGGCGCTCGCGGCCGCGGTCGTCGCGGCGGCCGTCGGGTGGCGGCTGCGCGTGTTCGTGCCCCTCGACGCGAACGAGCGCGTCGTCGGGCGGCTCGGCGAGCTCGCCGCGCAGGTCGTGGTGTGCGAGCGGCGACCCGACGAGCGCGGCGACCCGACCTATCGCCGTTTGCTCGCGGTGCTCGAGCGCGGGGCCCTCGGTTTCACCTGCCAGGGGAACCTCAACGGCTTGGCGATCGAAGGCGGGGAGACCCTCGGCTACGAGATCGCGTCGCAGCTCGCGTCGAGCCGAGCCGCGCTCGACCACCTCGTCGTCCAGGTCGGCGGGGGTGCCCTCGCCAGCAGCTGCGTGCAGGCCTTCTCGGAGGCACGGGCGCTCGGGGCGCTCGAGCTCGTCCCGCGGATCCACACGGTGCAGACGACCGGCGCCCACCCGCTCGAGCGCGCCTATCGCAAGGCGCGCGACGAACTCGGGAGCGCGTCCGACGGCGCCGAGATCGACCGGGTGCTCGCCGCGGCGGCCAAGCGGCGCTCCGAGTACATGTGGCCGTGGGAGAGCGAGCCAAGAAGCATCGCCGAGGGCATTCTCGACGACGAGACCTACGACTGGCTCGAGGTGGTGCGCGGCATGCTCGCGACCGGGGGACGGCCCGTCGTCGTGAGCGAGGAGCGGCTCGTCGAGGCCCATGAGCTCGGTCACCGTGCGGGCTTTGACGTGAGCTCCACCGGTTCGGCCGGCCTCGCCGGGCTGATCGACCTGGTGGCCGCCGGCGTGATTCGGCCCGACGAGCGGGTGGCCGTGCTGTTCACCGGTGTCGAGCGCTCGTGATGGCCGGGACCGGCGACGCGACGTCCGCCCCGAAGGTGGTGCTTTCCGGGGCGACGGTCGTCGTGTCGCTCGCGCCGCCGGAAGTCCTTCGGGCGGACCTGCTCCTCGCCGACGGGCGCGTCCAGGTCCTCGGCGTGGCACCCGCTGGGGTCGTCCGCCGCGACTGCCGCGACACGTTGATCGTGCCGGGAAACGTCTGCGCCCATCACCACCTGTATTCGGCCTTGTCCCGTGGCATGCCGTACGCGCTCGCGCCGCCGGGCGACTTCACCGAGATCCTCCAGCGGCTCTGGTGGCGGCTCGACCGCGCCCTCGACGAGGAGGCGGTGCGCGCCTCGGCGACGCGGGGCGGGCTCGACGCTCTCCTCGCCGGCACGACGACGATCGTCGACCACCACGCCTCCCCGAACTTCATCGACGGGTCGCTCGACGTCATCGCCGACGCGCTCGGCGATCTCGGGGTGCGCTCGGTGCTGTGCTACGAGGTCACCGACCGGGACGGGCCGGCGCGTGCCGCCGCCGGCCTCGCCGAGAACAGGCGCTTCCTCGGCCGTCACCGCGACCTCGCGCGCGGCATGGTGGGCGCCCACGCCTCGTTCACGCTGTCGGACGAGACCCTCGAGGGCTGTGCCGGCGTGGCGGCCGACGCCGGCGTGGGGGTGCACATCCATGTGGCCGAGGACGACGTGGACGAGCGCGACAGCCTCGGTCGTTGTGCGCAACGGGTCGTCGACCGGCTCGCCGACAGAGGGGTGCTCACCGAGCGGGCACTCCTCGCCCACTGCGTCCATGTCGACGAGGCCGAGGCCCGCCGCATCGAGTCGACTGGCGCCACGGTCGTGTGCAACCCGCGCAGCAACATGAACAACGGGGTGGGGTACTCGCCTTTCAACCGACGCACCGGGCGCGTCGCGCTCGGGACCGACGGCATCGGCGGCGACATGGTAGCCGAGTCCCAGGCCGGGTTCTTCCGGGCCAGGGAGGCTGACCTCGCGACGCCGCCGGAGTGGCCGCTCGTCCGCCTGGCCGAGGGCGCGCGCTTCACGGGGCGGGTGTACGACGAGCCGCTCCTCGGCACGCTGCGGCCGGGGGCGCCGGCCGATCTCTGCGTACTCGCCTACGACCCGCCGACGCCGATCAGCCCGGACAACCTCGCCGGGCACTGGGTTTTCGGGCTCGCCCCCGGCAGGGTCCGTGACGTCTACGTGGCCGGGGAGCTCGTGGTCGAGGAGGGCCGTTCGACCCGTGTCGACGAGGCCGCGGCCGCGGCCGACGAGGTCGGGGTCGCGGCGCGGTTGTGGGGCCGCCTCGAGGCGACGCCGGCGCACCCCTACGATCCACGGAGGGAGGAGCGATGAGGGCCGCCTTGTACCTGCAGGACATGCACCCGATCCGGGAGGGCATGGAGTACTCCCGCTACGCCGAGGAACGCGGTTTCGAGGCGGTCTGGCAGGCCGAGAGCCGGCTCGTGCGCGAGGCGACCGTGCCGATGGCCGCCTACGCCGCCGTGACGAGCAGGATCAAGGTCGCCTCCGGGGTCATCCCGATCTGGACGCGCAACGTCGGCCTGCTGGCCGCGACGTTCTCGACGCTCGACGAGCTCGCCCCGGGCCGGGTGATCCTCGGTCTCGGCGCCTGGTGGGAGCCGCTCGCCACGAAGGTGGGCGTCAACCGCACCCGGCCGCTCACCGCGATGCGCGAGGTCGTCGAGGCGACCCGCCGGCTCCTCGCCATGGAGCGCGTCACCTACCACGGCAGCTTCGTGCACCTCGAAGACGTGGAGATCGACGTCGTCCACGGCGACCGCTCGCCGAGGCACGTGCCGATCTACGTCGGCGCGACGGGGATGCAGATGATGGAGCTCGCCGGCGAGCTCGCCGACGGGGTCGTGCTCAACTACATGGTGAGCCCCGAGTACAACCGGTCCGCGATGGAGCACCTCGCCGTCGGCGCGGCCCGCGCCGGGCGATCGCTCGAGGAGATCGACCGGCCCCAGCTCGTCGTGTGCTCGCTCGACCAGAACCGCGAGCTCGCCCTCGACCGGTCACGCGAGCTCCTCACCCAGTACCTCGGCCAGCAGCCCCACATCATGAAGGCGAGCGGGGTCGACCCGGCCCTCATCGAGGAGATCGGCAAGGTCCTCACCTGGCCGGCCGGGCCCGAGGAGATCCACCGGGCGATGCGTCTCGTGCCCGACGAGGCGGTCCAGATGATCACCGCCTCCGGGACCCCCGAGGAGTGCCGCGCCAAGGTCGATGAATACCTCGCGACGGGTGCAACCTGCCCGATCCTGTACCCGCTCGGCAGCGACGTGCGGTTGATGATCGACACTTTCGGCTCGTGACGGGCCTTCAATCACGGAAGGGCGGTACAAGATGAGGAGCTTTGCCGGACGGGACATCCTCTCGCTCAAGGACTTCGAGCGCGACGAGTACTTCGAGGTCTTCCGGGTCGCCGACGAGCTGAAGCCGTACGCGGAGCGGCGCGAGAACGGGGACCTGCTCGCCCACAAGACGCTGCTCACCGCCTTCTACCAGCCGAGCACCAGGACCAGGCTCGCCACCGAGGCCGCGATGCACCGGCTCGGCGGGCACGTCCTCGGGTTCTCCGACGCCAAGATGACCCGGGCCGGGGACTTCTACCAGGAGAGCATCAAGGACACCGTCCACATGCTCGAGTACTACGGCGACGTCATCGCGATGCGCCACTTCGAGCAGGGCGCGCCGGCCGAGGCCGCGCGGTGGTCCTCGGTGCCGGTGATCAACTGCGGCGACGGCTGGGGGGAGCACCCCACCCAGGTGCTCACCGACCTCTACACGATCTGGAAGGACAAGGGCACGCTCGACGGGCTGAACGTGCTCTGCGTGGGGGACATGCGGATGCGCACGATGCACTCGATCCTCTACGCCATGACGCAGTTCGACATGACGGCGTCGCTCGTCCACCCGCCGGAGATGTCGCTCCTGCCGGAGTTCTCGGCCGAGCTCGCCACGCGCGGCGCGCACTACCGCGAGGTCGCCAGCGTTGAGGAGTGCCTGGCCGACGCCGATGTCGTCTACATGGAGCCGGTCGTGCAGGCCGACTACACCAAGTCCCGGGAAGAGGTCGAGGAGCACGGGCTCACCCCGCCGGCCTACCGCGTGACGAAGGAGCTCATGGCCACGAAGGCCAAGACCGACGCCATCATCCTGCACTCGCTGCCGAGGATGGACGAGCTGCCGACCGACGTCGACAGCACGCGCCACGCCCGCTACTGGTTCGAGGCCTTCAACGGCGTCGTGATGCGGATGGCGCTGCTCTCGCTCGTCCTCGGGGCCGTGAGCTAGGCCGGGGAACCGGCAAGGAAGGAGGACCATGCAGACGCACCTCCGGGGCCGGGACGTCATTGACTTCTCCGAGTGGACCAAGGACGAGATCGACACCGTGCTCAAGGTGGCCTTCGACCTCAAACGTGACCGCGCCCTCGGGCGGGCGCACCCGCTGCTCCGCGACAAGGTGCTCGCGATGTTGTTCTTCTTTGCGAGCACGCGGACGCGGGCCTCGTTCGAGGCCGGCATGGCGCAGCTGGGGGGCCACGCCCAGTTCATCGAGAGCCGCACGACCCAGATCGCCCACGGCGACACCGCCAAGGAGATCGGCGAGATCCTCGGGCGCTACAACGACGGCATCGCCATCCGCCACGTCGACTGGCAGGTGGGCAACGCCTACCTGCGCCAGGTCGCCGAGGCGAGCCGGGTTCCCGTGCTCAACATGCAGTGCGACGTCTACCACCCACATCAGGCGCTCGCGGACCTCATGACGATCATCGAGCGCTTCGGCGATCCGCGGGGCCGCACGGTGACGATCAGCTGGGCCTGCGCCGCGAGCTACCAGAAGCCGATCAGCGTGCCCCAGAGCCTGGCGCTGCTGCTCCCGCGCTTCGGCATCAACGTGCGGCTCGTCCACCCGCCGGAGTTCGGGCTCATGCCGGAGATCGTCGAGCGGGCCGAGGAGGAGGCCCGTCGGGCGCACGCCTCCTTTGAGGTGTCGCACGACTTCGACGAGGGCGTGCGGGGCACCGACGTCATCTACGCGAAGAGCTGGGGGGCGCTGCGCACGACGACGGACGAGGCCGAGGGGGCGAAGCTCATCGCCAAGTACGCCGACTGGATCACCGACGCGCGCCGGGTCGAGATGGCGCACGAGGACGCGATCTACATGCACCCGCTGCCGGCGGACCGCAACGTCGAGGTCGCCGACGAGGTGATCGACGGGCCCCACTCCGTCGTCTACGACGAGGCCGAGAACCGCCTGCACGGCCAGAAGGCCGTGATGGCGCTCACGATGGGCTGAGGCGCGCGACCCTGTGAGCGGTCGACTCGCGGTCGTGGCGATCGGCGGGAACTCGCTGATCAAGGACCGGATGCACCAGGCGGTGCGGGACCAGTACATCGCGGCACACGAGACCTCCGAACACGTCGCGGCGATGATCGAGAAGGGCTGGGACGTGGTGGTCGGCCACGGCAACGGTCCTCAGGTGGGCTTCATCCTGCGGCGCTCCGAGATCGCCGCCCACGAGCTGCACGAGGTGCCGCTCGACGTGTGCGGCGCGGACTCCCAGGGCGCGATCGGCTACGCGCTCGCCCAGAACCTGCAGAACGTCCTGCGCCGGCGCGGGATCGACCGGCCCGTGGCGGCGGTCGTGACCCAGGTCGAGGTGGCCGGCGACGATCCGGCGTTCTCGAGCCCCAGCAAGCCGATCGGTTCGTTCATGGACGAAGCCGAGGCGCGTCGGCGCGAGGCACAGGACGGCTGGGACGTGGTCGAGGACGCCAACCGGGGCTGGCGACGCGTCGTCGCCTCTCCCCGTCCGCGGCGCATCGTGGAGATCGAGGCCATCAAGGCGCTCCTCGCGGCGGGGGAGATCGTCATCGGGGTCGGCGGCGGGGGGATCCCCGTCGTCGCTGACGCCGAGGGTGATCTTCTCGGCGTCGAGGCCGTGATCGACAAGGACCTAGGCTGCTCGCTCCTCGCCCGTGATCTCGGGGCGGAGTTGTTCCTCATCTGCACGTCGGTCGAGAAGGTGGCCCTCGACTTCGGCACTGCGGCCCAACGCTGGGTAGACCAGCTCACCTTGGCCGAGGCGCGTCGGCGCCTCGCCGAGGGCGTGCACTTCGCGCCGGGCAGCATGGCGCCGAAGATCGAGGCGATCATCGGGTACCTCGAGCACGGCGGGTCCCACGCCATCATCACGGACCCCCCGAACCTCGCGCGGGCCGTCGCGGGAGAGACCGGCACGCACTTCAGCGTCGACTAGCCAGCCCGCGACGCGAGCACGCCCGGCGCGACCCGAACGGGGACGGCGTCGCCGCACCCGGTGGCGGGGAGCCTGGCAGGACGGGGCGCGAAGCGCACGAGGGCCGCGTCCGGCGGCCGCGGTGGACGAGGTCGGGCGTCGCGCGGCGTTCAGCCGTGGGCCGCGAGATGGACCGCGTCGATGATCTTCTGGTAGCCGGTGCAGCGGCAGAGGTTGCCCGACAGCGCCTCGCGGATCTGCGCGTCGCCGGGATCGGCGACCTGCCGGAGCAGGTCGTGGGTGGCCATGACGAAGCCCGGGGTGCAGAACCCGCACTGGACGGCGCCCGTCTCGACGAACGCCCGCTGGATCGGGTCGAGGGTCCCGCCCTCGGAGAGGCCTTCCACTGTCACGACCGCGCGGCCCGCGGCCTGGCCGGCCGGCACGAGACAGGAGCAGACGAGCACGTCGTCGAGGTAGACCGAGCACGAGCCGCACTCGCCCTGTTCGCAGGCGTTCTTGGTGCCGTAAAGGCCGAGCTGGTCGCGCAGGAGGGAGAGCAGGCTCTCGTCCCAGGCGACGCCCTCGGCGAGGCGGGGATGGCCGTTGACGGTCAACGAGACCCTCATGCAGCCTTCCCCCGGTACTCGTCCCAGCACCACGTCAGCGAGCGCCGCGCGAGCACCCCGAGCGCGTGCCGCCGGTAGACCGCCGAGCCGCGCACGTCGTCGATCGGTCGGGCCGCCCCGGCGACGAGACGGGCGAACTCGTCGACGGCGGTGTCGGCCAACGGCGGGCGCGAGTCCCACGCGTTGATCTCCGCGAGGTGTCCCTCGAGGAACTCCTCGGCAGACCGGGCTCGCAGCGGCACCGGCCCGGCGGAGCCGATCCCCGTGCCGACGCGCCCGATGTCCGGGTGGAGGGCCAAGGAAAAGGAGCATATGGCGATGACCATGGCGTTGCGCGATCCGACCTTCGAGAACGTCTGGGGGCCGGTCGCGGCCGGCGCCCAGACGGCCGCGATCAGTTCGTCCGCGCCGAGCACGCTGCGCTTCGGGCCGACGAAGTAGTCGGCGACGGGAACGGTCCTGCTGGCGTGCAGCGAGGCGAGCTCGACCTCGGCACGACAGGCGAGCAGCGGCGGGTGGCAGTCCCCGGCGGGGGACGCCGAGCCGAGGTTGCCGCCGATCGTGCCGCGGTTGCGGATCGGCGGCGAACCCACCGTGCGGGCGGCGGCGGCGAGACCGGGGAGGTCGCCGGCCAGGTCGCGCATGATCGCCCGATAGGTGACGCCGGAGCCGACGCGGACCTGTCCGTCCTCGCGGCCCCAGGCGCGCAGCTCGTCGACCCGCGACAGGTCGAGCAGGGCGTCCGGGTGCAGGCGACCGAAGTTGCACTCGACCATCACGTCGGTGCCGCCGGCGACCACGACGGCTTCGGGGTGCTCCGCCCGCGCCGCGAGGGCCTCCGCCCAGCTCGTCGGCTGGATGAACGTCACCGTGTCATGGTGCCACAGCGGTGGCCCGGCCCAGGGGCGCAACTCCTCGCGCGCGTCGCATCGGTTCTGCCCCGCCGGCGGCTACATCAGCTTCTGCTGGCCCGAACTCATCTCGAAGTAGAAAGGGACCGACTTCTGGCCCGGGACGTCCGGCGACGGGGGAGGGCCCGCCGTCGCGGCGGGACCGCGCAGGCCGACGAGTTCGTCCGGCGTCACCGGGGCGCGGTTCAGCTCCCGCCCGGTGGCGTCGCGCAGGGCGGCGACCACCGCCGCGGTGGCCACGATCGTCGGCGACTCGCCGATGCCCTTCAGGCCGTAGGGCACGCCGGGCTCGGGTTCCTCGACCGCCACCGAGACGACCGGCGGCATGTCGAGGATCGTCGGGATGAGGTAGTCGGTGAAGGACGGGTTGCGGATCACGCCGTCGGCGAGCTGGACCTCCTCCATCAACCCGAGGCCGAGCCCCTGGGCGGTCCCTCCTTCGATCTGACCGGTGAGTCCGAGGGGGTTGAGGACCCGGCCGGCGTCGATCGCCGCGGCCACCTGGAGGACGCGCACCGAGCCGAGGTCCTGGTCCACCTCGACGACCGCCCGCTCGGCCGCGAAGGCGAAGCAGACGTGGATGTCCCCCTGGCCGTTCTCGTCGAACCCCCCGGTCGGTCGGTGGTGGTAGACGGCTTCGCAGGAGACCGGCTCGTCGAGCAGGTCCACGAGCTCGACGAGCGGAGATCCGCCTGCGGCGACCCAGCCGTCGGCGAGCGCGAGCTCGGTGTCGGGCGGCACGGACCCGGCCCGGTCGCGGGCGCGGTGAAAGAGGGTCTCACGGACCGCCGCGCAGGCCATCTGCACCGCGCCGCCCGTCATCATCGACTGGCGCGACGCGGAGGTGGATCCGGCGCCGCCGATCAAGGTGTCGATCGGGTGCATGACGACACGGTCGATCTCGAGCTCAGTCCGCACGACCTGGCTGAGGAAGGTGTAGAGGCCCTGGCCCATCTCGACCGCGGCGGTGTGGATCTCCGCCTCCGGCCCGTCGGGCGTGCGGGTGAGCGTGACCCGTGCCGTGGCGGAGTCGTCGAATCCCTCGCTGAACGCCACGTTCTTGTAGCCGACGGCGAAGCCGACGCCTCGCTTGATCCCCTCGCCGTGGGTGACGTTGCCCGCGCCGCCCGGATAACGCAGGCGGTCTCGGCCCCGGGGGGGCTCAGGCTCGGGGAGGGGGACGGCCACGCAGCGCTCGATCAGCTCCCGCACCGGGGCGCTGCCCGTGACGACCTGCCCGGTTGGCAACACCGAGCCGGTGGACACCGCGTTGCGCAGTCTCAGCTCGACCGGGTCGATCGCCAGCGCGCGGGCGAGCTTGTCCATCTGGGCCTCGTGTGCAAAGCACACCTGGGGGGCACCGAAGCCCCGCATCGCCCCGCAGGGCGGGTTGTTCGTGTAGACGACCGTCCCCTCCACGCGGACGTGGGGCACCTCGTAGGGGCCGGCGGCCATGCTCGCCGCGTTGCCGAGGACCGCCGGTGACGACGAGGCGTAGGCGCCGCCGTCGAACAGGAGCCGCACGGTCAACGCGACGAGACGGCCGTCGCGCGCGGCACCGTGCCGCATCCAGATGCGCGAGGGGTGGCGGTGGACGTGACCGTGGAAGGACTCCTCGCGCCCGTAGCTGAACTTCACCGGTCTGCCGGTGCGCAGCGCCAGCATGCAGGCGTGGATCTGCATGTGGATGTCCTCACGGGAGCCGAAGGCTCCTCCCACCCCGGCGAGGTGCAGCCGGACCTTGTCCTCGGGCAGGCCGAGGCACGGCGCGATCTGCTCCCGGTCGACGTGGAGCCACTGCGTCGTCACGTAGAGGTCCACGCCGCCGTCCTCGGCTGGCACCGCCAGTCCCGCCTCTGGCCCGAGGGCCGCCTGGTCCTGCATCGCCGTCTCGTAGTAGCCGTCCACCCACACGTCCGCCCGAGCCGAGTCGGGGTCGCCGTGGACGATGTGCACGTGGCGCAGCACATTCCCGAAGTCGTGCAGCCGCGGGGCATCGGGCGAGAGCGCCTCTTCCATGTCGAAGACACCGGGCACGGGCTCGAGATCGACGGCGATCCGCCTCACCGCCTGCCTGGCGCGTTCGGGGGTCGAGGCGGCGACCACGGCGATCGGCTCGCCCGAGTAGCGCACGACGTCTTCGGCCAGCACCGGCTGGTCGAAGAAGTTCAGCCCGAACCGGTTCTTGCCCGGCACGTCGGAGCCGAGCATGACGGCCGCGACCCCGGGGCTGGCAACGGCCAACGAGGTGTCGACCCGACGGATGCGGGCGTGAGCCAGGGGAGAGCGCAGCGTCGCGCCAAAGAGCATGCCGTCGCGGTGCAGGTCGCTCGCGTAGGCGAACGACCCCGTCACTTTGGGCACCCCGTCGATGCGAGGGGCAGCCTCTCCGACCCTGCCTCGGGTCCCGACGGTCGTGATCGTGGCCAACGACGTTCTCTCGGCGTGAACCCTAGCGGCCTGGTCTCGTCACTTCGCCTCTCGGCGGGAAGGCCACCGCGACGCGACCTTCACGGGCCGGGGTGGTGGATGGGGCCGTCTGTGGCACGAAGCGGTGAGCCGGTGTGGCCCGTGGAGCGCGAGGTGATGATCTCCGCACAGATCGCGATCGCGGTCTCCTCGGGAGTCCGCGCGCCGATGTCGAGGCCGATCGGGGCCATGATCCGAGACATCTCGTCGTCGTCCACGCCGGCGTCGCGCAGCCGGTTCTCTCGCTCCGCGGCCGTGCGGCGGGACCCCATGGCGCCGATGTAGCCGGCCCGGGTGCCGAGCGCGGCGACGATCGCGGGAACGTCGAATTTCGGATCGTGGGTGAGGACGCAGACGGCGTCACGCCCGCCGAGCGTGACACCGACGTTCGCCAGGTGACGGTCGGGCCAGTCGACGACGACCTCGTCGGCCATCGGGAACCGGCTCGGCGTGGCGAAGACGGGACGGGCGTCGCACACCGTGACCCGGTAGCCGAGGACCTTGGCCACGGTGGCCAGGGCCGCCGCGAAGTCCACGGCCCCGAAGATGAGCAGGCGCGGGGGCGGCGCGAAGGCCTCGATGAACACGGCGAGGTCCTGCTGGGTGGCCTCTCCGGCCGGGCCGTAGCGGCGCACGGCGGTCGTTCCGGCGTCGATCTGCCCGAGCGCGTCGCGCTGGACGGCAAGGTCCAGGCCGGGGGCTCCCAGCGAGCCGAGCGCAGGACCGTCGGGCCGCACGAGCATCGTCGTCCCGGTCGCCGTGCGGGGGCCGCCCCTCGCGCTCGGGCCGACCGGGCGCGCGGTCTCGATCACCGTGGCTAACGCCGCCGGCGCCTGCGAGGAGAGGTGATCGCGCAGCGCGACGAGGATCGAGCGTTCCAGCCCCTGCGGGCCGAGCGGCTCGATAAACAGCCGGATCGTCCCGCCACAGGTGAGACCCACGGCAAAGGCCTCGTCGTCGGAGTAGCCGAAGGTCGTGAGTCGTGGTCGCCCCGTTGCCAGCACCTCGAGCGCGTCGGCGACCACCGCCGTCTCCACACACCCCCCGGACACCGACCCGGCGACCTCGCCATCCTCGCTCACGGCCATCGCGGCTCCAGGCTCGCGGGGAGCCGAACCCTCGACGCCGACGACCCGGGCCAACGCCACTCGCCGACCAGCCGTCCACCACCGGTCGATGTCGTCGAGGATCGCCCGCACCTCACAGAGCGTAGGGTGCCGGCGCCGAGGTGCCATGCGCGCGACCTCTCGCGCCCGTCGCGCGCCTCGGGAGGCGTCCGGTGGAGGGCCGCAGCCGAGAACCGGGTCGGGACCGATCGACGCCGGGGCACGGGGCCGGCCCGTCGTCCGGAGTTTCCGGTACTCGCGGCTCGTGGCGCCGCGAGGGATTGTCGGGCCTACCATCGACCTCGCGATGACGGACGACGATCACGAGGACTGGGTCGCGGTCACGGCCGACGAACTGCCGGTCGCCGAGGCGCTGGCTTGGGCTTCCCAGCCGGACTGCGGCGCCGTCGTCTCGTTCTGCGGGTCGGTGCGCGACGAGTCAGAAGGTCGGCCGGGCGTCGTCAAGCTGGAGTACGAGGCCTACGAGGCGTACGTCGCCACGAAGATGTCGGACGTCGTGCGCGCCGTGCGAGCGCGCTTCCCGCCGGTACGTCGGATCGCGCTGCTCCACCGGGTGGGGGTGCTCTCGGTCGGCGAGGTCTCGGTGGCGGTGGTCGTCGCCGCCCCGCACCGGTCCGACGCCTTCGAGGCGGCCCGGCTCTGTCTCGACATGGTGAAGGCGACGGTGCCGATATGGAAGCGCGAGACGTGGGCCGGCGGATCGGACTGGGCCCAGGGCTCACGTGCGATCGTCGACGTATCTGACCTCGAGATCCCCTGATTCGGTCGGCTTGCGGGTTCCTGTCGGGCTCCATCCGCTGGGAGCGGCTCCTCGATGGTCGTTCCAGCGGCCGCGCGCGCCCAGTTAGCCCACCGGCGGCAGGAGCTGCCGGTGGGTCGGGCGGAACTCAGAACACCCGAGGCTGAACCCGGCGCCACGGCGAGTGGCCCCAGATCACGGGGTGCTCACTGCTGCCCGTGCCGGTCATCAGGCATCCGCGACGTGATCGACGGTCGAGTGGATACTCATTGGGTCGGTTGGCCCGCGTCTCGTGTCCAGGGAGAAGAAGATGGCAGCAGCGGAGATCGTGGAAGTGATTGACCTGTCAGCGGTGACGCAGCCCATCGCCGGAGATGCGTCGGGGAAGAACCTTCTCTCCGTGCGCCAGTTGACCGCCGAGGACATCGACACGTATCTCGCAGAGGCGTACGCCGCCGAGAAGGCGATACGAGACCCCTCGCGCCGCGGCCTTGCCCTGCTGCCCCGTGCCGTCATGAAGGCGATCATGCGGCAGCCCTCAACCCGGACAGGTGGCAGCTGCACCTCCGCCATGCGGAAACTCGGTGGCTCCGCGGAGCTGATCAGCGGAATGAGCGGCTCATCGGAGGCCAAGGGTGAATCGCTCGCTGACTCCTGGGTTGCGTTTGCAACACAAGCGGACATCCTCGGTATCCGAACAGCCGAGAACGGGGGACCGGCGTTTGCCGCGCACGTGATCGCCAAGGCGGTGGAGTACGGGCAGCTGTCGCAGGTCGTTCCCGTCATCAACCTGGGTGACGGGCACAACGAACACCCCACGCAGGCCCTCGGCGACATGTTCACCGTGCACAAGAGGTTCAAGAGGTTCGAGGGTTTGGTGGCCGCGGTCGTCGGAGATCACGAGCGATACCGCGCCCATCACTCCTTCATGCTCGCCGCCGCGACCCTGGGCATGGCCCTCGTGGCCGTGGAATCACCGGCGGCTCCGGTACCCCCGTGGTTGGTGGAGCTGTTGGGCGGGAGACTGACGAGAACCCGCGATCTGGACGGGGCGATGCGTGGGGCGGACATCTTGTACCTGGGCCGGAATCCGGATGAGTACACCGGGGAGGACCCCGCGGAAATCGTGCGTGGGGAGCAGCTGGCCCGTGACTACGCGAGCTGGATCGTCGACTTCGACAGAATCCAACAGATGCCACCCGACAGCATCGTGATGCACCCGCGGCCGAGGCGAGACGAACTCCATCCCAGCGTCGATTCTGATCCCCGCATGAAAGACGTCGAGCAGATGGCGAACATGATTCCGATGCGAATGGCCATCATCGCCCGTCACCTCGGTGTGTCGATCATCGAGGCCACGTGACGCACTGAGCCGTTCGCGGCGCGGCGGACGCGGTCCGCGCCGTGCATCGCCGCGTGCTATTTCGTTGATGGCCCGTGCTGGCAGGCGGATCTGCCGGTGAGCACGCGCTGGCTTCACCCCGCGCCGGACGGCCTTGAGGGGCGCGTCAGCATCCACGACCCGTGGCGAACCCGCTCGGCATGGCGCGTCTCGCGCCGTTCAGCACGACCGGGAACGGCGTCGCGGTGGTGCGCGCCGGGAAGCCTGTCGTGGCGGTCCCCGACAACATCCCTGACGCGAAGGAGCGGATCGGTCGCACCTCGAGCACGGCGCTTCCCGCCACCGGTCGGTGTCACAGGTCGCACATAGCCTCGGCGGCGCTATCGGATCACGCCGGTGATCCCTCCTCGTGATGAGGTGTCGGCTGTCCGCGCTCGGCGGGCAGATCGTCGTCCTGTCAAGGGTCCGCGTATCGGCGCCGCCGCGACCTCCCTGCGGCCTCCGCACACTCCTGGTGCGGGGTCGCACCGGTCGGTCGGGTCGCTCCGCCCGGGGTCTCGGGGCCCGTCGCACGAGTTCGACACGGAGGGACGAAGAAGTGGGCGCGAAGTTGCAGCACCGGGAGGTCATCGCTCAGCTCGCCGAGGGGATCGCCAGTCTCGCGACCTCTGACGAATGGCGGCGTTATCTGGAGTTCCAGAGCCGCTTCCACCGCTACAGCTTCAACAACGTGCTCCTCATCGCCGCGCAGTGTCACGAGGCGACCCAGGTGGCGGGTTTCAAGTCCTGGCGCCAGCTCAACCGCTTCGTCCGTACAGGCGAGAAGGCCATCTGGATCCTCGCTCCCATGGTCTACCGGCGGGACGGCAGCGCAGATGGCGAGGCAGAGCGTGAGATCCGCGGCTTCAAGTTCGTGCCCGTCTTCGACGTCTCGCAGACCGAGGGCCCGGAGCTGCCGTCGGTGTGCAGCCGGCTCGTCGGTGACGACCCGGCAGGTCACTTCGCCAGATTGGCGACCGTCGCCCAATCGCTCGGCTTCGTGGTCGAGGACCACGGGTTCCCCGGGACCCTCAACGGCGACTGCTCGCACGCCGAACGCCGCATCCGGATAGAAATCGGGAACTCTCCGGTCCAGCGGGTGAAGACCCTCGCCCACGAGCTTGCCCACGCCCTGCTCCACGAGGATTGCGACAACCGGGCGCTCGCCGAGCTCGAGGCCGAGTCCACCGCGTACGTCGTCTGTCGCGCCCTCGGGATCGACAGCGGCGTCTACTCCTTCGGCTACGTCGCGACCTGGGCCGGTGGCGGCGAGGAAGCGGTCGCCGCCGTCCGGGCCTCGTGCGGGCACATTCAGCGGGCCGCGGCCGCGATCCTTGGCTCACCGCAGCTCGGGGCGGTGGCGCGGGCCGCCTAACGGTGCGTCGCCTCCCGAACGGGTCGCCCTGCGATAATCAAGTCCGCCGGGTCGCGTGCGCCTGGCGGTGGGTCGTGCCCTGGTGGTTTGCCGGGTCGACACGGCGGGTCCGGGTTTCGCGCGCTAGAACGTGATCAAGGATGACGACGGATCAGTGACAATCTCCTCTGACACGCCCCCGGAACCAAGCCGGATCGGGCCGCTCGAGAGCGCGTTCGCCTTCTCACCGCTCGGGGTCGTCTGTGCGGCGGTCGTCCTGGCGACGGAGATCGATCCGGAGCTCTTCATCGAACGGCAGGGGGACCGCTACCGCTGGAGCTTCGCGAGCAGAGACGGCGCCTTCGCGCTGCTCGAGAAGGCCGCGAGGTTCCTCCGGATTGACCAGAGCCAGCTGCTCGTCGGGTTCCGCACGCTCGATGACGGCACGTGCGTCCTCCTCGACGACCGTGTCGGCTTCGAACCGTCCGATGAGGCGGCGCTCATCACGTTCAAGGTCCCGAGCACGGAATCCGAGATCGCGGACCAGATCACGGCGCGGTTCTCGGTCCAGGACGCCTGACGCCGCGGGGTTCTCGGCCGGGCGCCGATCCCCACGGCCGCGCGGCGCCTCCGTCGCCGGTTCCGCGACAGGTCCGCGGGGAAGGTCTCGCGATCAGGCCCAACCGAGCTCGGTGAGGCGCGCGTCGTTGATCCCGAAGTGGTGGGCGATCTCGTGGACCACCGTCTTGCGCACGGCGGCGGTGACCTCTTCCTCGCTGCGGCAACTCGCGCAGATACTTCGCATGAAGATCGTGATCCGGTCGGGCATCACCGCCGAGTACCCGATGCCCCGATGGGTCAACGGGACGCCCTCGTAGAGTCCGAAGAGCCTGCCCGCCGGGGCGAACGGGTCGACCGTGACCGACACGTTCTCCATCGCGCGGCCGAGGCTCTCCGGGAGGCTGTCGAGAGACGAGGCGACGAGCTCCTCGAACCTCTCGGTCGACATGGCGACCATGCCGTCGATCATCGCGCCCTGCGCACGAGCAGGCGGCGGACGCGCCGGGTCGCAGCCGGCGCCGGGAGTGCGCGGGGAACTCGCCGGCGCGTGACGGGCAGGGACACGAATCGATGCATCCCGGGATTGCCTGCGGGGTCGACGGCCGGACGAGGGATCCGGGCGCGCCGTGATCCGGACGAGGAGGGACGTCCGAGGTCGCCCGACGGCCAGGACGGATTGCCGACGCGGCACGCCGACGGGGCAGACTCTCGCCGTGACGAGTCCACGCCCCGCGACCCGACGCGTGTCCCATCGTTCGGCGGCGCTCGAGCTCGCCGACCGTGACCCCGTGCTCGCGTCGTTGATCCAGGCCGCCGGTCCGCCCGTCTTCCGACCTCCGAGCGAGACGCCGTTCGCCGCGCTCGCTCGCTCGGTCCTCTACCAACAGCTCGCCGGGGCGGCGGCGGCGGCGATTCACGGTCGACTCGTCGCCGCGACGGGTGATCCGGTCGATCCGGCGGCGTTGCTCAGCCTCTCGGACGACGAGCTGCGAGCCATCGGGTTGTCCCGCAACAAGGCGGAGTCGCTCCGAGACCTCGCGGCCAAGGTGCTCGACGGGACGGTCGACCTCGACCCGCGGCACTTGGCGCGTTCCGACGACGAGGAGATCGTGTCGCACCTCTCGACGGTGCGCGGGATCGGCCGATGGACCGCGCAGATGTTCCTCATGTTTCAGCTGCGACGCCTCGACGTGTGGCCGACCGGTGACTTCGGGGTCCGCCGGGGCTACGGGCTGGCCTGGCGGGTGCCCGCGCCCACCGAGCGCGAACTCGAACCGCTGGGGGAGCGCTTCCGACCTTTCCGGTCGGTCGCCGCCTGGTACTGCTGGCGCGCCTGTGAGCTCTTCGCCGACGCCGCCGACAGCGCGCTCACGCGCTAGGTGTGCCGCCCGGCCTGAGCGTCCTCAGGACAGCACCCGTCGGCGGAAGTTGCGCAGCCCGATCGCAAGGAAGGTCGCACAGAACGCGAGGAGCGCCGGGTAGACGACGTAGAGGTGGAGGTGCGGGGAGGCGGTGAACGCGCTCCGCATCCCCTCGTTCACGTAGATGAGCGGATTGACGAGCACCACGGTCTGCAGCCAGTGCCACGCGCCGAACTTGACCGGCGCGAGGCGGGTCCACGGGTAGTACGTCCCGCCGAGGAACGTGACCGGGAGGATGACGAATCCGAACATCAGCCCGATGTTGCGTGGTTCGAAGCTCGTCCCGAGCACGAGGCCGAGCGAGGCCATCGCGGCACACGAGATGGGCACGAGGGTCAAGATGATCCACCAGTGCAGGTCGATCTGGGCTTCCACGCCGGCCGCGTGGACGAGCGAGGCGATCGGCAGGACGATGGTCGCCGAGAGCATGCCTTGGATGCTCCCGGAGAGCACCTTGGCGACCGCGACCAGCCAGATCGGGCAGGGCGCCTGGACGCGGTCCTCGATCTCACGCGTGAAGCCGAACTCCTGGGAGAGCTGCAGCGCGACCGACTGCACGCCCTGGAACATGATCGAGATCCCGACGACCCCGGGCACGAGGACCGTCGCGAACGAAGACTCGCCGCCCACTTGTCGCGAGCCCCCGACCGTCTGGCCGATCTTCGGGAAGACGTAGAGGAAGACGAAGCAGAGCAGGAAGGGCTGCACGAGCGTGCGGATCGTGAATTCGAAGAGGTTCTTGCGCAGCACGGTGAGATCGCGCAGCAACAGCGCCCGCAGCGCGATCCGGCTCGCAGCGAGCGTCGTCCGCCGCGGGTGCGTGGCGACGGGAACGTGACTCGTGAGCAGCCGACCGCTGGTGGTCACTGGTCCCGCAACTCCCGGCCGGTGAGGTTGATGAAGACCGTCTCGAGGCTCGGCTCGGTCACGGCCAGGTCGACGACGCGAAAACCGCCGGCCTCGGCTGCTGCGGCGACCCGGGCGACGAGCCGGTTCCCGCCCCTGACGTGGAGTTCGAGGCCGGCCCCCGTGTGTCGCGTGCGGGTGACGCCGGCGATCGCGTGCCCGAGCGTCTGCTCGAGCTGTCGTGGGTCACCCGTTGCCTTGACGGTGACGATCGTGTCGGCGCCGACCGTCCGCTTGAGGTCATCGGGTGTGTCCAGGGCGAGGACCTTGCCGTGGTCCATGATCGCCACCCGGCCGCACAGCTGGTCCGCCTCCTCCATGTAGTGCGTGGTGAGCAGGATCGTCTGCCCGTCGGCGTTCAGCCCCCGCAACAGGTCCCACAGGGCGAGGCGGCTCTGCGGGTCGAGCCCGGCGGTCGGCTCGTCCATGAACAGGACCGCCGGTCGGTGGAAGATGGATCGGGCGACCATGAGCCGTTGCGCCATCCCCCCCGAGAGCGCGTAGACGGACGCTTTGGCCCACCTCGTGAGCTGGAACTGCTCGAGCAGCTCGTCCGAGATCCGGCGCGACTCCGCGGCGCCGATGCCGAAGAGCCGGCCGTGGAAGTAGAGGTTCTCCCACACGCTCAACTGCCGGTCGAGCGAGTTCGTCTGCGAGACGACCCCGATGAGCTGCTTGGCCGGTGACGGGTGCCGGACGACGTCGATACCGGCGACGAAGGCCCTTCCCGACGTCGGAATGACCCGGGTCGTGAGCATCCCCGCGGTGGTCGTCTTGCCCGCTCCGTTGGGGCCGAGCAGGCCGAAGATCTCGCCTTTGTTGACGGACAGGTCGAGCTCGTCGACGGCGCGGAAGTCGGTGCCGCCGTAGATCTTCGTCAGGCCGATCGTGCGGATGACGTCCTCGTCGGCGTCGGGCGGTCGGGGACGGCCCGTCTGCGAGTCGGCGATCACGGTTGCGGCACCGGGCCGAGTGACGACGTCGCGGGCGGGAGTTCGGTTCTCATCGGAGCTGGGCGCGAACCTAACGGCGCGAAGCGGGCGCGTGTCCCCCGGAGGCGGGCGCCGCGTGGCTCACGCGGACGCCTCGCCGTCGGCTTCGGCGAGCTCGACTGCGACCGTGAACTCGCCGTTGGAAGGCGCGAAGGCGAGATCCTCGATGACCCCGGCGGCGATGAGATCGTCCGCCGCGAGCCGCAGGAGGTCCACCGTCGCGGCCGGAGCCGTCACGACGACCCGCTTCGCTGTCGCCCGCATCGAGCGGCGTGCCGCGGTTTTCGCGCGCCGCACGGCGCCGAGGACGGTGCCGACGTCGTCGAGCAGGCGCTCGTCGGGTCCGGCGCCCGCGGTCGCCAGTTCGGCGAACGTCGGCCACGGGGAGGCGTGGACCGATTCGTCGTGGCTCCAGGACCACGCCTCTTCGGTGGCGAACGGGAGGAACGGCGCGAACAGACGCAACTGGGTGTCGAGCGCGAGAGCGAGCGCCCGGCGCGCCGAGTCGGCGCTCAAGCCCTGTCCGTAGGCGCGGCCCTTGACGAGCTCGAGGTAATCGTCGCAGAACGTCCAGAAGAAGTGCTCGATCCGCTCGAGTGCTCGCGCGTGCTCGTAGTTCTCGAGGGCGTCGGTGGCCTCGATGACGACGGCCGCGAGTCGCCCGAGCATCGCGAGGTCGAGGGGGTGGTTCGGCGCCGCCGGCCCGCTCGCGGCAGGGGTAGCGGAGCTGTCGGTCAGCCGCTGGAGGATGAACTTGCTCGCGTTGAGGATCTTGATGGCGAGACGCCGTCCGATGCGCATCTGTTGGTCGTCGAAGATCGTGTCGACGCCGAGCCGGGCGCACGCGGCCCAGTACCGGACCGCGTCGGTCCCGTGGGCGTCGAGCGAGTCGCTCGGCACGACGGCGTTCCCCTTGGATTTCGAGATCTTCCGGTGGTCGGGATCGAGGATCCACCCGGAGATCGCGACGTGGCGCCAGGGGACGCAGCGGTGCTCGAGTTCGGACCGCACGACGGACGAGAAGAGCCACGTCCTGATGATCTCGTGCGCCTGGGGGCGGAGGTCCATCGGGAAGACCCTGGCGAAGAGCTCGGGACGGTCGACCCAGTGCCCCGCGATATGGGGGCTGAGCGACGAGGTGGCCCAGGTGTCCATGACGTCCGGATCGGCGACGAACCCTCCCGGTCGGCCGCGTTGGTCCTCGCTGTAGCCGTCGGGGAAGGTGGTCGAGGGGTCGAGCGGGAGCCGGTTCTCGTCGGCGAGGATCGGGTGGTCGTCGTCGACCGACCCGTCCGGCCGCACGGCGTACCAGACCGGGAAGGGCACGCCGAAAAAGCGCTGGCGGGAGATGTTCCAATCCCCGGTGAGCCCGTCGACCCACGCCTCGTAGCGGGTGCGCATGAACTCGGGGTGCCAGGCGATCTGGCGTCCCGCGTCGAGGAGGGTCTCCCGCCGCTCCAGCGTTCGGACGTACCACTGGCGGGACGAGACGATCTCGAGCGGCCGCTCGCCCTTCTCGTAGAAGTTGACGAAGTGCGTGATGCGGCGCGGCTCGCCGAGGAGGTCTCCCGACGCCGCGAGGAGCCCGACGATCCGCTGCTGCGCCTTGCGGACAGTCAGTCCTTCGAGCCCCGCGAACAGGGCAACGGCGCGGTCCGGGTCGCGGGATTCCCAGCCCGCTGACCCGAACGGGGCGTGGCCGAGGCGTCCGTCGCGCCGGACGATCGTCCGGGCGTCGAGGCCGAGGTCGCGCCACCACGCGACGTCGGTGAGGTCACCGAACGTGCAGACCATGGCGATGCCCGACCCCTTCTCCGGGTCGGCGAGCGGGTGGGGACGGATCGGGACCTCGACCGCGAAGAGCGGGGTAAGCGCGGAGGTGCCGAACAGCGCCTGGTAGCGGGGATCGTCGGGATGGGCGACGAGGGCGACGCAGGCGGGGATGAGCTCGGGCCGCGTCGTCTCGATCACGATCGGCTCGCCGGTGGCGGCCGAGACGAAGCGCACGCTGTGGAAGCTCGCTTCGATCTCGCGGTCCTCGAGCTCCGCCTGTGCGACCGCGGTCTGGAAGTCAACGTCCCACAGGGTCGGCGCCTCCTGGCGGTAGGCGTGGCCGTGCTGGACCATCCGGAGAAAGGCGCGCTGGGAGGTGCGCTGCGCGAGGGGACCGACCGTCGTGTACTGGTTCGCCCAGTCGACCGAGAGTCCGAGCCGGCGGAACAGCGCCTCGAAGGCCTTTTCGTCCTCGGCCGTGAGCGCGTGGCAGAGCTCGACGAAGTTCGGTCGGGAGATGGATTGCGGGTGTTTCGGCGGCCTCGCGGGCGGCACGAACCCCGGGTCGTAGGGGACCGAAGGATCGCAGCGGACCCCGTAGTGGTTCTGCACCCGGCGCTCGGTCGGCAGGCCGTTGTCGTCCCACCCGATGGGGTAGAAGACGGCCTTGCCGCGCATGCGCTGGAATCTCGCGACGATGTCGGTTTGCGTGTAGGAGAAGATGTGGCCGACGTGGAGGGCTCCTGACACCGTCGGCGGTGGCGTGTCGATCGAGTAGACGTCGTCGCGGCCCCTCGAGTCGTCGAAGCGATACGTCCCCCAGGCGTCCCAGCGCGCGGCCCAGCGTTCCTCGAGCCCCTCGAGCTGCGGCCGGTCGGGAACGCGCCTGGAACGGCCGGTCGCCTTCCCGGTCGCGGCGCGGGCGCCCGCGTCCGCGCTGGACGGAGCCGACGCCTCCCGGTCGAAGGCGCGTGCCGTCCCGGGCTCGTCTTCGGCTCGCATCGGACTAGTACCGTAGTCGTGTGCTCAGGTTGCGCGACACGCTGACCGGTCGCGTCTCCGAATTGACCCCACGGGACGCCGGTGTTGTCGGCCTCTACGTGTGTGGCCCGACGGTCTACGGCCCGCCGCACACCGGCCACGGTCGCTTCGCGCTCGTCTACGACGTGCTGCGGCGCTACCTCGAGTTCGAGGGCCTGAGGGTCGACCACGTCTCGAACGTCACTGACATCGACGACAAGATCATCGAACGCGCCGCTTCCGAGGGACGCGACTGGCGTGCCGTCGCCCAGGAATCGGAGGCCGAGTGGTGGGCCGCGATGGACGCGATGGGCCTCGCCCGTCCGTCGGCCACGCCCCACGCGACCGACTACATCACCCCGATGATCGAGTTCGTGGGTGAGCTCCTTGCGCGGTCGGCCGCCTATGAGACGGGAGACGGCGTCTATCTCGACACCTCGTTGGTCGCCGATTATGGACTGTTGAAGCACCAGACGATCGATTCGCTGCGCGCCGGGGCCCGCGTCGAGGTCGACGAGCAGAAGAAGTCGCCGGTCGACTTCGCTCTCTGGAAGAGGTCCAAGTCCGGGGAACCGACCTGGGAGGCACCGTTCGGGTCGGGGCGACCCGGGTGGCACACCGAGTGCGTCGTGATGTCGCTCGCCCTGTTGGGGGAGAACTTCGATTTGCACGGCGGTGGCGAGGACCTCATCTTCCCCCACCACGAGAACGAACGGGCCCAGGCGGTGGCCGACGGCAAGCGCTTCGCCCGTCGCTGGATGCACAACGGACTCGTTCGGGTCGGCGGCGAGAAGATGTCGAAGTCGCTCGGGAACATCACGAAGATGGCCGACCTTCTCGCGCGGTCCGATGCCCGTGCCTACAGGCTCCTCGTGCTCGGTTCGCACTACCGCCAACCGGTCGAGGTGAACGAGCGGACGCTCGAGGATGCGACGACGACGCTGCAGCGCGTCGACAGCCTGGCGCGACGGTTCGCCGACGCGCCGCGGGACGCCGCCGGCGACGAGGCGGGCGCGGCGCGCCAACGGTTTCGCGACGCGATGGACGACGACCTCGACACGGCGCGGGCACTCGGCGGCCTGTTCTCCGCGATGCGGCGAGCGAACGCGCTCGCTGACGCCGGTGACGCGCGCGCCGGCGGCGCGCTCGCTCGCGCGGTGCTGGATCTGTTCGCGGCGCTCGGCGTCGCGGGTGTCGGCGGCCGGCGTGAGACCGACGGCGAAGTTCAGGAGCTCGTGCGGAGACGAGATGCGGCGCGTCTCGGGCGGGACTACGCCGCGGCTGATCGGCTGCGGGCCGAGATCGAGCGGCTCGGCTGGGTCGTCGAGGACACGCCGGCCGGGACCAGGGTCTACCGCTGAACCCGTCAAGCTGAGGTCGGCGAGGGTCCGCCGCCGGACGGGAAGGTCCAAGAGCGGCCGCGGCGGCGTCTCGACCTCGTCCGCTCGCCGGGCGTGAGGGCCAGGTGCGAGTGGTCACGAGGGCGGGCGACGGGTCAACCCTGGAGCGGCGACCTTCGCCAGGGTGTCGCCCGCGAGGGCGAAACGATCGTCGTGGTGGCGGGGCCGCCGTCCACACCCGACCTGTGACGGCGGCGGACGGGGCTGGTAGCCTCCTCGCCGAGAGCAAGCTGCCTTGTCGAGTGAGCCGTCTCGCAGGCGCCGGGAACAGGGTCCGATCCGGTGGATCGGCCGTTCGCCCCGGGGCAGGCGACGGAGACATTGGCGGTCCCTCTCTGCACGTGTAATCGAACGAAGGGGGATCGCCGAAGTGGCGACCGGAACTGTGAAGTGGTTCAACGCTGAGAAGGGCTACGGCTTCATCTCGCAAGAGGGCGGCGCCGATGTGTTCGTGCATCACTCCGCCATCCAGATGAACGGCTACCGCACGCTCGAGGAGGGACAGCAGGTCGAGTTCGAAATCCAGGAGGGACAGAAGGGCCTCCAGGCAGCGAACGTTCGGCCTGTCTGACCGACTCACGTCTCGGCGGGACCGTTTCACGGGCCCGCCGAGACGCTCGCGACCAATCGAGCGCGGACCCCCGGTTCCGCACGAGCAGCGCGCCGCGCCCGCGCGGTTCCCGGTCATCGCGGGACTCGCCCCGTTCGCCGGCCGCGCCTCGGCGACGCCGCATCCGTCACGGAACCTGGCCTCCGGGTGGTTGCTTGGTCCCGGTCCCTCGCCTAGAACAGGGCCGTGGTTCGTCGCGCGCTCATCACCGGTGTAACCGGGCAGGACGGTTCGTACCTCGCGGAGTTCCTCCTCGACAAGGGCTACGAGGTGTTCGGCATGGTCCGCCGGTCGAGCACGGTCACGTTCGAGCGCGTCGCGCACATCCAGGACCGCATCACACTCGTCCCGGGCGAGATGCTTGACGAGGTCTCGATCATCAACGTCCTGCGCGAGTGCAAGCCCGATGAGCTCTACAACCTGGCGGCGCAGTCCTTCGTCCAGACGTCGTTCAGCCAACCGGTCTTCACCGGCGAGGCGACCGCTCTCGGCGTGACCCGGGTGCTCGACGCGATCCGGTTCGTCAACCCGGAGATCCGCTTCTACCAGGCGAGCTCGTCGGAGATGTTCGGCAAGGTCCGCGAATCGCCCCAGAACGAGCTGACGCCGTTCCACCCCCGCAGCCCTTACGGCGTCGCCAAGGTCTACGGCCACTGGATCGCGGTGAACTACCGCGAGAGCTACGGGCTCCACGCCTCCTCGGGGATCCTCTTCAACCACGAGAGCCCGCGCCGGGGCCTCGAGTTCGTGACGCGCAAGGTCACCCACGGCGCGGCGCGCATCGCGGTCGGCCTCGGGCGCGAGGTGCGGCTCGGCAACCTCGACGCCCAGCGGGACTGGGGCTTCGCCGGGGACTACGTCCGGGCGATGTGGCTCATGCTGCAACAGGACCAGCCCGACGATTTCGTCATCGCGACGGGCCAGACGCACTCGGTGCGCGAGCTCTGCGAGGTGGCGTTCGCTCGGGTCGGCCTGCACTGGGAGGATCACGTCGCCGTCGACGAGCGGTTCCTGCGCCCGGCCGAGGTCGACGTCCTCGTCGGTGACGCGACGAAGGCCCACACGACCCTCGGCTGGGAGCCGAAGATTGACTTCGTCCAGCTCGTCGAGATGATGGTCGACGCCGACCTCGCCACGCTGCGGCGCTGAGACCCGGGCTCGAGCCCGGGCCGGTTCGCTCTCCCGGCAGGTCGCTCTCAGCCCGCCAGCGACCGCAGGGCGCCGACGACCGCGGGGAACGACGCCGTGAACGCCGCGACGTCGTCTTCGGCTGTCGACCACCCGACCGAACAGCGGAGCGAGCGGTCGGCGTCGAGGCCCATCGCGGCGAGCACCGGCGAGGGTTCGAACGCCTCGGAGGAGCACGCCGACCCGGAGTGGACCGCCACGCCCGCCTGGTCGAGGCCGAGCACGACGCCCTCGGCCTCGACGCCCGAGACGCCGAAGCAGACGAGGTGCGGGACGCGCGCGACAGGGTCGCCGTATTGGACGACGCCGGGGACGCCGCGGGCCGCCTCGCTCAACTCCTCGGTGAGGTTCCGGGCGCGCGCCGCTGTCTCGGCGAGGCGGCCGGGCGCGGCAAGCGCGGCGGCAACGGCGCCCAGTCCGATGATCGGGAGAACGCCCTCCATCCCGGCGCGCCGCGCCCGCTCCTGGTCGCCGCCGAGGAGCAGGGCGGGGATGCGCGCCGCCGGGCCGACGACGAGCGCTCCGACGCCCGCCGGGCCGCCGAACTTGTGGGCGGAGATGGACACGAAGTCCGCCCCGAGCTCGGAAAGGTCGACCGGCATCTGGCCGACCGCCGCGCAGGCGTCGACGTGGACGAGGACGCCGCGTCGCCGGCAGCGTTCGACGACGTCCCCCACCGGCTGGACGGTTCCGACCTCCTGGTTCGCCAGCTGGCAGTTGACGAGGACGGGCAGCGCTGCGGGATCGGCCAGGAGGTCGGCGACCGCGTCGAGGTCGAGCCGGCCGAGGATGTCGACGGGGATCGTCGTGACCGGGCCGTGCCGTTCGGCGGAGAGGCGGACGGCGGAGTGCTCGACCGCGCTGCAGGCGATGGGCGCGACGCGGCTCGCCTGGCGCGCGGCCCAGTTCGCCCAGTTCACGGACTCGGTCCCACCCGAGGTGAAGATGACCTGCCGGGGGCTCACCTGGACGAGGGCGGCGACGGCGTCGCGTGCCTCTTCGATGGCCGCGGCGACGACGCGACCCTCCTCGTAGACGCGTCCCGGATCGGCGAAGGTGCCGCGTTCGAGCCATTCGCCGATGGCGCGCGCCGCCTCTGGCCGCAAAGGACTGGACGAGGCGTGGTCGAGGTAGTGCCGGGTCACGCCGCGGCTCAGCCGGCGACGCTCGAGCAGGACTGGTCGCCGAGCGCCCGCGACGAGAGCTGCACGGGAACCTCGTCGCCGCAGAGCCCCGCGAGCAGACCCTTCACCATGCCGCGGTCGACCGCGCAGAGCACGGGGTGTTCGAGGACCACCTCACCGAACGGACAGTGCTCGCGCACGACCCACGTTGTCGTGTTGTCGCTCTCGACCCGGGCGGCAAACCCGTGGGCGGTGAGCGCGTCGACCACGGCGGACATCGCGGCGCGCATCGAGCGTTGCGAATCGCCGGGTGCCATCTGGGCGGCGAGCGACCGTCCGTACTCCTCGCCGACCTCCTCGGCGAGGTGATCGGCGACGGCGGGATCGAGCGAGGAAAGCGCCCGAACCAACAGGTTGATCACGAGCTCGTTCGGGCGCGGGGGCAGCGGCACGGTCGTCGCTCGCGACGAGGGCCGGTAGCGCTTGGCGGGTCGGCCGGCGCCCGGTGCGGCATGGTCGAGCGTGACGTCGAGATAGCCACCCGCGGCGAGCTTGTCGAGATGGTGGCGGGCGACGTTCGGGTGGAGGGCGAACTTGCGGGCGACCTCGCCCGCGGTCGCGCCGTCAGCCTCCCGCGTGAACAGGTAGATGTGGCGACGCGTCGCGTCGCCGAAGGCGCTCGTGACGGCGGCGACGGCGGCCGAGAAGGATTCGTCGTCGTGGACGTCATCTGCCGACGTCCGTGGCCGGTCGCCGGCGGGCTGCGCGGGTCGACGGCTCACGTTCGACCGGGGCGCCGCCGGCACCCGGGGAGGAGCGGAGCGCACGCTTGGTATCCTACCTGCGGTGCGCCGGAATCCCGGCGCCTTCGTCTCCCGGCGGGAGCCGCGACCTAGCGATGAGTGCTCCGAATCTCGCCGTGTTGCGCGCGGCTTTCGAGTCGGTCGAGGACCCGTTCCTCTTCGCCCGCTTGGTCGACGTCGACGTGCTCGCCGACGTGCGGGTGCGGGGCAGTGGCGTCGACGCCGTCGTACGCATCCCGACCGACGAGCACCCGGCGCGCGAGGAGCTCCGCCGACGCCTCACGGCGGCTGCCGCGGCGGCAGGGGTTCCCGCTGCGGTCGACGTCGTCGCCGTGACGATGGACGCGGCCGAGGTCGAGAGGCTCGGCGAACGCCTGCGGGCGCTCGATCGCGCTGCGGGCGACCGGGAGGCGGGCCGTTCGGCAGGAGGGAGGCGCGTCCTCACCGTCGCCTCGGGCAAAGGCGGGGTGGGGAAGTCGACGGTGACCGTGAACCTCGCGGTGGCCCTCGCGAGGACCGGCCACACCGTCGGGCTGCTCGACGCCGACGTCTACGGTTTCTCGGTCCCGCGCATGCTCGGCGTCGCAAACGAGCCGGTGATCCTCGGCCCGACGATCCTGCCGCCGGTCGCGCACGGCGTGCGCTGCGTGTCGATGGGATTCTTCGTCGACGAGAACCGGGCGGTCGCCTGGCGCGGCCCGATGCTGCACAAGGCGCTCGAACAGTTCATCACCGAGGTCCACTGGGGCGATCCGGAGTACTTCCTCATCGACATGCCTCCGGGTACCGGCGACGTCGCGCTCTCGGTGGCCCAGCACCTCCCGAGCGCGGAGCTGTACGTCGTGACGACGCCGCAGCCCGCCGCCGCGCGGGTCGCCCAGCGAGCCGGGGCGCTCGGGCGTGAACTCCGGCTGCCGATTCGCGGCGTCATCGAGAACATGTCGTGGTTCGCCGCGCCCGACGGCACCCGCCAGGAGCTGTTCGGTGCCGGTGGCGGCCAGGCGCTGGCGGGCGAACTCGGCGTCGAACTGCTCGCGCAGATCCCCTTTGACCCCGCGGTGCGGGCGGGGGCGGACGAGGGCCGTCCGGCGACGGTCGTCGACCCGCAAAGCGACGTGGCTCTGGCGTTCGAGGCGCTCGCGGCGCGCGTCGTCGCGCTCGGCCCCTCGCGGATCTATCGCCGCGAGCTCAAGGTCACCTGAGTCGTCGGCGCCTGGGGGCCGTGCGACGCTGCCGGACGTTCGACACGCCGGCGCGCGTCGTTGGTCGACACGGATGCGTCGTTCGTCGTCACGGATACCCCCCTCCGGCGGGTCAGGCTTCCGCCGGCGGCACGTCCCCCTAGGCTCGGAACGTGTCGGCGACGAGGAAGCGGGGCGGCGGACGAGATGGCGTCCCCGCCGGGGGCGCGGAGACGGATCGGGCGACCCTCTGGGCGGCGACGATGGCCGGCCACGTCTTGGACCCCGGTTCCGGCGTGACCGTCGCCCACGCGACGAGTCAGGCGGTGACGGGAGCGGTCGCGCGCCGAGCCCGCGACGAACGCGAGTCCGAACAGAACGGGACCCTCGCGCCGGGCGCGACCCGGGCGCGCGGGGCGGGGAGGCGGTCCCGGCCGGAGAAGCCGGACGCGTTGCGGACCTGCTTCGAACGCGATCGTGACCGGGTGCTCCACTCCGCCGCGTTCCGTCGTCTGGCGGGCAAGACCCAGGTCTTCATCGATCCGCTCGACCACCAGAGGACGCGCCTCACCCATGCGATGGAGGTCGCCCAGGTTGCGCTGGCGATCGCCCGTGCGACCCGGCTGAACGAGGACCTCGTCTACGCCGCTTCGATCGCCCACGACTGCGGCCACGGCCCCGGCGGCCACGCCAGCGAGGAGGCGTTCGGGCCGTACGTCGAGGGGGGGTTCGACCACGCTTCCTGGGGGGCGGACGTCGCGCTCCGCCCGCTCAACCTCTGCGAGGAGACGCTCGACGCGGTGCGCAACCATTCCTGGTCGCGCCCGGCGCCGGGCACACCTGAAGGCGAGGTGTTGTCGTGGGCAGATCGGATCGCCTACGTCTGCCACGACTTCGAGGACGCCGTCGCGGCGGGGATCGTCAAGCCCGGCGAGATTCCCCGGCTCGTCGCGCGGCGCTGCGGGTCGACACGGGCTGCCCAGATCTCGACGTTCATCTCGGGAGTGATCGAGGCGGTGGAAAGGACCGGTGCCGTGGGCATGACGAACGAATGCGCCGAGGCCCTGGCGTCGTTCCGTGCCTGGAACTACGAGCGGATCTACCTGCGACCGGACTCTTTGGAGCAGGGACGGCGGGTGCGCCGCCTGCTCGAGGCGTTGGTCGAGGCCTACGCGCTCGCTCCGGAGCTCCTGCCCGAGGGACGGGCGCGCGAACTCGGCGCGCAGACACCCGAGGCGTGGCGTGCCGCCGTCGAGTACGTCGCGGGGATGACGGACCGCTTCGCCGTCGAGGCGGCGTCCCGCTTGCTCGACTGGCCCGAGGACGAGCTCCCGGCGCGCTACCTCGTCCGCGGCGCTTAGGACGGGTGGCCGGGGTCAGCCCTGGGCGGCGCGCCTGGTGCCGGCCGGTGGCGGTTCGCCACCCGGGAGCAGACTGCGCAGCCCGTCGAGGATCTCCATCGGCACGACGATCTTCGTCGAAGCGGAGGTCCCGACCTGCTTCAGCGTGTCGAGGTACTGCAGGACCATCGTCTTTTGATCGAGGGTCTGGGCGACGACGAAAACCTTCTCGAGACCGCGCGCGTAGCCCTCGGCGCGCAGTATCGCCGACTGGCGGTCGGCCTCGGCGGCGAGGATCGTCGCCTTCTGGCGACCTTCGGCGAGGTTGATCGCCGCCTGCGCCTCGCCTTCGGCGGAGAGGATCGCGGCAGACTTCTGGCCCTCGGCCTCGGTGACCTGGGCGCGTCGGGTCCGCTCGGCCGACATCTGGCGGGTCATCGCCTCGAGGACTCCCGGCGGGGGGTTCACCTCGCGGACCTCGACGCTGGTCACCTTCACGCCCCATCTCTCGGTCACGTCGTCGAGCCGGATGCGGAGCGACGCGTTCATGTCCTCGCGCTTGGACAGGACGTCGTCGAGCGGCATGTCGCCGACGACGCTGCGCAGCGTCGTCGCGGCGAGGTTGAGCGCGGCCCCGGCGAAGTTCTGCACGGTGAGGACGGACATGCTGGGGTCGACGACCTTGTAGAAGATGATGAAGTCGATCGAGATCGGCGCGTTGTCCTTCGTGATCGCAGTCTGGTGGGGGATCTCGAGGTACTGCTCGCGCAGATCGACGAGTGTCGTGCGGTCGGTGACCGGGTTGATGAAGACGATGCCCGGACCGCGCAGGCCGATCGCCCGGCCGAGACGGAACAGCACGATCCGCTGGTACTCGCGGATGATCTTCACCGATCTCGCGACGGCGAGGACGAGGACGACTGCTACTGCGATGACGATCCCGATGATCACGTCTGCTCAGTCCCTTCGATCGGCCGGGGGGTGTCGACGGACGGCGAGCGCTCGTCGAGCGCCGGCTGACCGTCGGTTTCCCGGGGAAGCCCGCTGTCGCCCCAGACCGACAGCCGGACGCCGTCGGCCTGGATGACCTGAATCCTCGCGCCCGCCGGGATGCGACCGTTGAGCGACGTCGCCGACCAGTTCTCTCCGGCGACCCGCACAATGCCCGCAGGTTCGAGATCGCTGACGGCCACGCCCTCGCGCGAGACGAGCGTGTGGACCGAGCGGCCGGTCCGCAGCCTCGGGTCGGTGAGGCCCTTCCAGGCGATCGCCCCGACTCCCGCCGAGACGACGACGTCGGCGCTCAACAGGAGAAAGACGAACGAGCGCGTGTCACCGGTCACGGCGATCGCGATGAGGAATCCCGCCGCGGCGATCCCCGCGAGGGCCGCGATCGCGTGGGCATGTGGCCCGATGTGGAAGCCGAAGATCGACGAGAAGACGACGAGCCCGAGGAGCACACCTGCGACGATCCACATTGGCCCTCCCTCCAGCGACGGCACCAGGTGCCGCCCCGGAGCCGGTGCGTCAGAGACGCACGTCCCGTCCTTGAGCGTACCCTGGACGTGGCACGACCGAAGCCGCGGGTCGCCGCGGCGTGGCCTTCTACGATGGGGGCAACCTCGGCGAGGAGTTGGCGCGTGGACGTTCGCATCGGGATCATCCAGTCGACGAAGGAACTCGACGTCGAAGTCGGCGACGACGTCACCCGGGAGGCGGTGCTCGCCGAGATCGAAGCGGCGCTCGCCGACGCGAACGGCGTGCTGTGGCTCACGGACCGCCGCGGCCGGCGCGTCGGCGTGCCGACCGCCAAGGTCGCCTACGTCGAGGTCGGCGGCACGGCCGAGGACCGCCGGGTCGGCTTCGGGGCACCCTAGCCCTCGGCGCGCGGACCCGCTCGACCGGCTGGTCGCGCCCACCCGCCGGGGGTAGCCGACCCGGGCGGCCACCCGGCCCCGCCGGTCGAGCGGGCGATGGGACGGGCGGACCTACCATGACGCCGTGATCGACTACCACGTGCACCTCTGGCCGCACGCCGAGCGGGCCGAGGCCTCCGAGCAGCGCCTCGAGCGGCTGGCCGCCTACTGCGAACAGGCAGCCAGCGAGGGCGTCGGGGAGATCGCGCTCACCGAGCATTTCTTCCGTTTCACCCAGGGTCGGGCGGCGGTCGGGGACTTCTGGCTGGACGGGGCGCCCACGCCGTTCGCCGCGACGATGGGCGCCTACTTCGATCACCACGCGACCGCTGATCTGGACTCCTACGTGTCCGCCGCCGTCGAGGCCCGCGAGTCGGGATTGCCCGTCGTCGTCGGCCTGGAGGTGGACTACTACCCCGGGAAGATGGACGTCGTCGCACGGCTCCTGGCGGGCTACCCCTTCGACGTGCTGCTCGGGTCGGTGCACTGGCTCGGGACCTGGCAGTTCGACCTGCTCTACGACGAGGTGAGCCTGGCGGAGTGGGACCGCCGCTCCGTCGAGGAGGTGTGGCGCCGCTACACGGACGCCCTCGAGGAGCTCGCCGGGACGCGGACCTGCGACGTCCTCGCCCACCCCGACTTCGTGAAGCTCGCCGGGCGTCGGCCGTCGGCCGCGACGCTCGACGAGTGCCACGAGCGGATGGCCGAGGCCGCCGCGGCGACCGGGATGGCGGCGGAGATCTCCTCGGCCGGCTTCCACGCCCCGGTCGGCGAGCAGTTCCCGGCGACGGCGCTGCTCTCGCGCTTCGCCCGTCGTGGGGTGCCCGTCACCACCGCCTCGGACTCCCACGGGCCGGGTCGTGTCGGCGAGCGCGCCGGCGAGCTCAGCCGGCTCGCCGCGGCGGCCGGCTACCACACGGTGCGCGCCTTCCGGGCGCGGCACGGCCACGACGTGCCGCTCGAGGCCACGCCGGATCGCGGCGGCCCAGGAACCTCGCCGTGACCTCGGCGGACCTGGCGCGCCGGCCGAACGAGCTGTCGGACGGCGCCCGCGACCACCTCGAGCAGCTCATGGGGTCGTGGGGCATGCTCGCCGACTTGTCGTTCTCGGACCTCGTGCTCTACGTGCCTCGCCGCGCGACGCCGCCTCCCGGCGCCGACCCGACGCGGCGCGCGGCGACCGACTCCCAGCAGCGGTTCGTCGTGCTCGGCCAGATGCGGCCCACGACGAGCCAGACGCTCTTCGCGCTCGATCTTGTCGGCGAGGTCGCCGACGACGCGGCCGAGGGCGTGCTCATCCGCGAGGCCTGGCGCAGCGGGGAGATCTCGGTGGGGGATTGTCCCTACAGCGGCGAGACGGGCCCGGTCCGTTGCGAGTGCATCCCCGTGCGCTGGCGGGGCTCGGTGGTCGCCGTGCTCGTCCGGGTGTGGTCGCCGCGCACCGGGCGGCGCACCGGGGGACTCGAGCGCGTCTACCGGAGGATCTTCGAGCGGCTGGCGACGATGGTGAACGCGGGGCTCTTCCCCTTCCCCGCCGCGGCCGCCACGGTCGAGGACACGCCGCGCGTCGGCGACGGCGTGATCGTCCTCGACGAGAACCGCCGGGTCACCTTCGCCTCACCGAACGCCGTGAACGCAATGCACCGGATGGGGATCGTCTCCGGGATCGTCGGCTCGGGCCTCGAGCCGCTCGAAGACGAGACCCACGCCGTCGCGACCGCGTTCGCCGAACGGCTCCCCGTGATCGAGGAGATCGAACGGCGTCCCGAGGTCGTCGTGCTCATCCACTGCATCCCGCTCATCGAGGCGGACGTCGTCGTCGGCGCGGCAATGTTGCTGCGCGACGTGACCGACCTCCGTCGGCGAGACCGACTGCTGCTCTCGAAGGACGCCGCGATCCGCGAGGTGCACCATCGCGTGAAGAACAACCTGCAGACCATCTCGTCGTTGTTGCGCCTGCAATCGCGACGGATGGGCGGGGGCCCCGGCCAGGACGCCCTCGTCGAGGCGGAGCGCCGGGTGCGCGCCATCGCCGTCGTCCACGAGGTGCTTGCCCGCGAACCTTCGGCGCAGGTGCCCTTCGGCGAGATCGTGCCGTCGCTCGTCGAGCTCGCCGGGGACGCGGTCGTCGACGCGACGGAAGTGGTCATCCGGGTGGCCGGCGACGCTGGTGACCTCAATGCCGACGTCGCGACCCCGCTGTCGCTCGTGATCGCCGAGCTCCTGCAGAACGCCGTGGAGCACGCCCACGTCGGCGTCGATTCGGCTTCCTTGCTCGTCGACCTGTCGTTCCTGCCGGGGTCGCGGGGTCTCGAGATCGAGGTCCGGGACGACGGCCGCGGCTTCCCGCCGGGATTCGACATCGACAAGACGACCGGACTCGGGATGTCGATCGTGCGCGACCTCGTGCGCTCGCAGCTCGGGGGGTCGATCTCGGTGGCGAACGACGGTGGCGCCGTGGTGCACCTCGTCATCCCGGTCGCAGCTCGTCCGGTCGACTCGCCCTAGCCGGCGAGCGCGGCCCTCGGGCTGGTGCTAGGAGGCCCGGCGCCGCTCGGCGAGCCAGGCCTTGCGCAGCTTGCGACGCTCTTCCTCGGAGGCGCCACCCCACACCCCCGATTCCTGGTTCGTCGTCAGCGCGAACTCGAGGCACTCCGCCTGGGCCCCGCACTGGGCACACACGGACTTGGCGGCCTCGATCTGTTCGACGGCCTGACCGGTGGTGCCGACGGGGAAGAACAGGTCGGGATCGGTGTCGCGGCACGCCGCCCGGGTCCGCCACTCGGCGCAGTCCCATTCGATCGTTCTGCTCCAGGTGAGAGCCACGCTCCCTCCTCGGTGACTCTCCGTGAGCATCGGTCTCTCCGCGTTGGTGCACACCTTCACAAGGCGAGGCGGTCGGCTCTCGCACTCGTCCCCGTGAGGGACTGATCGTTGTCCGATCCTCGTCGGGTCGGCGGCGCCGATCGTATGCGGCTCCGGGCCGACAGGCAAGGGTCTTGCCAGAATCGCGCTCGCTCGGTCCTCGGCGGAGAGCGGGCCATCCGTGGTGATTGCACCCTTCGAAATGGCCTTGTTCTGCCATCACGGGCCACTATCCTGCGTGCAACCACACGGAGGGTGGGACCCGGAAAGGCGTCGACGTGCTGTTCCCGACAACCGACTTCGCGATCTTTTTCGGGATCGTGTTCCTCGGGAACTGGCTTCTCCGCCCGTTCGCCACGCCGTGGAAGCTGTTCATCCTCGCGGCGAGCTACGTCTTTTACAGCTGGTGGGACTGGCGATTCGTCTTCTTGCTGGCGGCGTCGACGCTGTGCACGGTGACCGGCGGGTTCCTCGTCGACCGCTCGGCGACCGAGCGGGGCCGGCGCGCCTCGCTCGTCGCGACCCTCGTCGCCGAGCTCGGACTGCTCGGCTGGTTCAAGTACTACGGGTTCTTCTCGATCTCGATCGACAACGGGCTCCACAAGCTCGGCTTCCACGGCACGCCCGTGCCTTTGCTCGCGATCACGCTCCCCGTCGGGATCTCGTTCTTCACCTTCATGGGCCTGTCGTACGTGTTCGACATCTACCGCCGCAGGCTGCGCCGCGCCCGCTTCCTCGACGTCGCCGTGTTCGTCGCCTTCTTCCCGCACCTCGTCGCCGGACCGATCGTGCGCGGCGCGGACCTGCTGCCCCAGGTCGAGCGGGCCGAGCGACGCGACCCTCGCCAGCTCGAGTTCCCCGAGGCCGCCTATCTCATCTTCGGCGGGCTGTTCAAGAAGGTCGTCATCTCGAGCTACGTGTCCTCGGCGATCGTCACGCCCGTCTACAACAACCCGTCGCTCCACTCGGCGCCGGAGATCCTGCTCGCGACCTACGGCTTCGCCGTGCAGATCTACTGCGACTTCTCGGGCTACACCGACATCGCGATCGGCTGCGCGCTCCTGCTCGGCTTCCGCTTCCCCCAGAACTTCAACGCGCCCTACACGGCGACCTCGCTCCAGGACTTCTGGCGCCGATGGCACATGACCCTGAGCTCGTGGCTGCGCGACTACCTGTACATCCCGCTCGGCGGCAACCGGGGCTCGCGCTCCCAGATGTACCGCAACATCATGATCACGATGCTGCTCGGCGGGCTCTGGCACGGCGCGGCGTGGACCTTCGTCATCTGGGGCGGGATCCACGGTCTCGGGCAGTCTGTCGGGCACTTCAAACGCTCGCGCCGCGAGGCGCGCGGGCTGCCACCGCAGCCGAGCGGCCCGTTCGCCGTCGCCTGGCAACGCTTCGCGACCTTCCAGGTCGTCTGTTTCGGCTGGATCTTTTTCCGGGCGAACACGTTCAACGACGCGATGACGCTCATCGGTCGGCTCTTCACGACCTGGGGCCAGGCGGCTCCCTTGGTGCGGTGGCCCGTCGTCGCGGCCGTCGTCGGCGCGCTGGCGATGCAGTACCTGCCGCGGGACTTCCCGCGGCGCGCCCAGGAAGCCTTCGCCCACCTCGGTGTGGTCACGAAGGGCGCCGTCCTCGCCGCGAGCCTGCTCGTCATCACGACGCTCGGCCCCCCGGGCGTCGCGCCGTTCATCTACTACCGTTTCTAGGCGCCGAGGTGGGAACGCGCAGTGCAAATCTTTGTCGAACTGACGCTGATGCTCGGCGAGACGGTGCTTGACTGGCCGGCGATGCGGAAAAGGCTTCCCTCCGGCGACGATGATGAGCACTGAGGCTCTTTCGGGTCCGGGTCGGCGCGGGTCTGCTCCGGCCGGTCGCGACACCGCCAAGCGGCGGCGCGTCGTGTCGGCCGGTCACGCCCTCGCGGTCGGGCTGATCTGCTTCGCGCTGTGGACGTTTGTCGACGCGCGCCAGCTCTACAACTCGGCGAACTCCTCGCCGCTCGGCGTGCGGCGCAGCGTGGCGATGTCGATCCTGCGCCCGATCGCGCGCCTGGAGGAGTTCTTCGGTTTCGACCGGATCGTGAACGGGGGCAACCGCGCGCTCGGCCGGACGAACTACGGAACGCCCGGGGGGGCCGTGGTCCCGTCGACGACGACGCCGAAGGGGCCGAAGGGCGGACACCACAAGACGCCGCCGAAGAAGCCCTCGGGTCCGCCCGCGCTCCAGTCGCCGACGGTGGCGAAACCGCTGACGATCATCGAGCTCGGTGACTCGATCGGCGAAGACCTCGGCTTCGGCCTCGCCGACGAGATCGGCTCCGACCCGCGCGTGCACGTCCTGCAGGAGGCGATCGGCGACACCGGGCTTTCCAACGAGAGTTACTTCGACTGGCCCGCGACGCTCGAGCAGGAGCTCCGTCGGTACCACCCGCAGCTCGTCGTCGTCATGCTCGGCGGGAACGACTGGCAGGGGTTCCTGACGAACGGTCAGGTGGCCTACCTCGGCACGCACCTCTGGGTCGACGTCTACACGAGCCGCGTCGACGCGATGATGGCCGAGGCGACGGCGGCGGGGGCCCACGTGCTGTGGGTCGGACTGCCGATCATGCAGGACCCGACGTTCGGGGCGCACATGGCGTTCCTCAACTCCGTCTACCTCAGCCAGGCCCACCGCTATCCGGGTGTCGTCTTCATCCCGACCTGGAAGCTGTTCTCGAACTCGGCCGGCCAGTACAGCGAGTACCTGCCCGACAAGAGCGGCAACCTCATCGAGGTCCGCGATTCCGACGGGATCCACATCGACCCGCCCGGTGGCACCGACCTGCTCGGCGACTACGTCGTCGACCGGATCGAAGGGATCTGGCACATCAGGCTCTGACCCCGCCCGAGACGGGAGACCTGCAACGTCGTCGGGGTTTCGGAGGGCCGCCGCGGCGACCGTGGGATGAGAACCGCCCCTGCGGGGCGACGCGACCCATTCGCTCGTCCGGCGCGACGCGAACCCCGGTCCCCGTCCGGTGCCAGACCCGTCGGCCGCGGGCGACGAGCCGGGGGCTCGCCCGGGCCGCGTCGACGACCCGTCGCCCGGCCCGCGCGGATGGCCGTCCGCGAGGGTGCGCCCGGCGACGGGCACGCCGGCGCGGCGGGCGGGAGCGGTGGCCGTCCAGCCGGGCGCGACGGTCCCCAGCACCGCCGTCCCGCCGCACCGGGAGCTGTCGCGGGCGGTGGGCCGCCGCAGGCTCAGGCCGCCGGTTCGGCGGCGGGCGCCGTCGCGGCGCTCGTGGCGGAGCCGGTCGCCGGGCCGTCGGCGACGGACTCCGCCCTGCGCTTGGAGAAGCTGATGGCCGCGAGCAGGACGACCAGGGAGACGCCGGCGATCGAGAAGCGGACCGCCGGGTGGTAGTGGTAGGTGATGACCGCCGGCAGGATGAGGAGCGAGACGAGGTTCATCACCTTGATGAGGGGGTTGAGGGCGGGGCCGGCGGTGTCCTTGAACGGGTCCCCGACGGTGTCGCCGATGACCGCGGCCTTGTGGCTGTCCGAGCCCTTGCCGCCCTCGTGGCCGTCCTCGATGTACTTCTTGGCGTTGTCCCAGGCCCCGCCGGAGTTCGACAGGAACACCGCCATGAGCTGACCGGTGAGGATGGCGGCGACGAGGAAGGCGCCGAGGGCGAGGTAGTTGATCCCGAACCCGACGATCACCGGGGCGAGGATGGCGAGCAGCGCCGGCGTGACGAGCTCGCGTTGTGCCGCGAGGGTGCAGATGCCGATCACCCGGCCGTACTCGGGCTTCTCGCTGCCGTCCATGATCCCGGGGTGCTCGCGGAACTGGCGGCGCACTTCCTGGACGACCGTGCCGGCGGAGCGGCCGACGGCGCGGATCGCGAGACCGGAGAAGAGAAAGGCGATCGAGCCGCCGATCAGCACGCCGATGAACGTCGTCGGGCTGGCGACGTTGATCTGGGTGGCGGCCTCGTGGAACAGCGCCGACCCGGTGGCGCGTAGGTTGAGCTGGTTGCCGATCGTCTCGATAAACGAGGCGAACAGGGCGACGGTGGCGAGCACCGCCGAGGCGATGGCGACCCCCTTGGTGATCGCCTTCGTCGTGTTGCCGACGGCGTCGAGGCTGACCATGACGCGCTCGGCCTCGCCGCCGAACTCGCCGGCCATCTCGGCGATGCCGGCGGCGTTGTCCGACACCGGTCCGAAGCTGTCCTCGCTGACGACCATGCCGGTCGTCGAGAGCAGCCCCATGCCGGTCAACGCGACGAGGTACAGGGTGAGCTCGATGTTCCCGTGGGCCGTGGCGAACGAGATGATGACCGACAGCCCGATCGCGGTGGCGATGGCGACGATGGCGAGCACCGAGGACTCGAGGCCGGAGGACAGGCCGGCGAGGACGGTCGTGGCGGGCCCGGTACGGGCAGCCGCGGCGATCTCCCGCACCGGCGCCCGTTGCGTGGAGGTGTAGTACTCGGTGATGAGGCTCGCCACCTGGCCGAGCACGACGCCGATGAGCACCGCCCAGAAGACCTTGAGGTCTCTCACGTAGAACTCAGCGACGAGGAAGGCCGCGACGAGCACGGCGACACCGGCGAGGCGGTAGCCGCGGTTGATCGCGCTCATCGCCGTCTTGTCGCGGGCGCGGGCGCGCACCGAGAAGATCGCCCCGATGGAGGCGATGATGCCGAAACCGGCGATGATCAACGGGAAGACGACGCCCTTGGCCGGGTCGATGCCGATCGAGTGGAAGGCCGAGTAGCCGAGGATGATCGAGGCGATGATCATGATGGCGTAGGACTCGAACAGGTCCGCGGCCATGCCGGCGCAGTCGCCGACGTTGTCCCCGACGTTGTCGGCGATCGTCGCGGCGTTGCGCGGGTCGTCCTCGGGGATCCCGGCCTCGATCTTGCCGACGAGGTCGGCGCCGACGTCGGCGGCCTTCGTGAAGATGCCGCCGCCGACACGCATGAAAAGAGCGATGAGGGAGCCCCCGAACCCGAAGCCGATCAGCACGGCGGTGGCGGTGTTCTGGAAGATGAGCGTGAGTCCGGCCGCCCCGATCAGGCCGAGGCCGACGCAGAACAGGCCGGTGACCCCGCCGGTGCGGAAGGCGACGCGCAGTGCCCTCGGCAGCTGGCCGTCGCGGGCCGCCGCCGCGGTGCGGACGTTGCCCCGCACCGAGAGGTTCATGCCGATGATCCCCGTCATCCCGGAGAACGTGGCGCCGACCAGGAAGGCGATCGCCCGGAAGAGTCCCGACTGCCCGAAGGACAGCGCCACGTGGCTGTTCGTGCTGTTGACCACCTTCGTGGCCGTGAAGAACACGAGCACGGCGAGCGGGAGGACGACGATGCCGATGGCGCGGAACTGCCGCCGCAGGAACGCCACGGCGCCTTCTTGGATGGCGGCCGCGATCTCGCGCATGAGCGACGTGCCCTGATCGGCGGCGAGCACCTGGCGCATCAGGCCGACCGCGACGGCCAGGGAGAGCACGCCGGCCGCGAGGGCGAAGTACAGCCACCCCTTTTCGGCGGAGCCGAGCGTGAACGCCTGGTAGCTGCCCTCGCTGGCGAGGATGGGGGTCATGGCCGTCCGTCCCTCCGTCTACCGGCGACCGCGTCGCGGCCCGCCGCTTTCTTCCGAGTGCGCGGGCCGGAGCGCCGCGGCACAGGCATGGTAGTCAGCGGCGCGCCGCCGCCTCCACCAGGAGCGCGTGCAACTCGCCGAGCAGCCCCGGTGGGGCGACGACGAGGGTCGACCGGTTGGGCACGAGGTCGTCGACGTCGCAGTATCGAGCCCCCGCCTCGGTCGCGACGAGCAGCCCGGCGGCGCGGTCCCAGGGATGGAGCCCCGCCTCGTAGAAGCCGTTCAGCCGGCCGGCTCCGACGTAGCAAAGGTCGAGCGAAGCTGCGCCGGCCCGCCGGATGTCGCGCACCCGGGGCAGGACGATCGGGAGGAGCCGCGCCTGGGCGCGGCGGTCCTCCGCCGAGTAGCTGAAGCCGGTCCCGATGAGCGACTCGGCGAGCGGCGGTGCGGCGAGCGGCCCGAGCGGGTGGCCGTCGAGGGCGGCGCCGCAGCCCCGCGCCGCGGTGAACATCTCGTCGCGCAACGGGTCGTAGACGGCGCCGGCGAGCATGCCGGCGCCGTCGGCGACTCCGATCGAGACGGTCCAGGACCCGAAGCCGTAGACGAAGTTCGTCGTGCCGTCGATGGGGTCGACGAACCAGGTGAGACCCGAGCTGCCGGCGTGGTCGCTGCCCTCCTCGCCCAGGACGGCGTCGTCGGGACGGGCGAGCTTGATGCCGCCGACGATGAGGCGCTCGCTCGCCCGGTCCGCCTCGGTCGCGAGATCGGTCGTGGAGGACTTGCGCCGGGCGGTGTCGCCGAGGGTCAACCGGGCCTGGCGGTGCCTGCTCGCCTCGACGAGGAGGCGCCCGGACTCCCGGGCGAGGCGCCCCGCCAGCGCGACGAGCGCGGCCGGTTCGGACCCGGTTGTCTCGCCGGTCATCGGGCCCGCGCCCGGCGGTTCGGGGTCGGCGCGTGCCGCCGGCCGGCCGGCGGTCGCGCCAGCCGGGCGACGAGCACCTCCAGGACGAGCTCGTCGCGCCAGCCGGACTCCCCGCGCAGGGCGATGTCGGCGTCGGCGAGGAGCGTGATGGCGCGCCGGATGCCGGCGGGCCCGAGGCGGCGCGACGAGGCGAGGGCCTTCTTCGCCGGGTACGGCTTCAGGCCGGTCGCGGTCGCGGCCGATTCCTCGTCGGCGATGCCGGAACCGTCGAGCCGGAGCATGGCGCCGTAGTGACGGTGCAGGACGGCGAGGATCTGGAAGGCGTTGCGCTCTCCGGGGCCGACGAGGCGCGTGAGGGCGACGATCGCGCCGGGCACGTCGCCGGCGTCGATCGCGTCCGTGAGGTCCCAGTGGGCCACCCCGCCGGCCGTGCCGAGGAACGGGGCGAGCTCGTCGGCTTCGACCGTCGTGCCCGTTCCGAAGGCCGCTTCGAGCGTCGAGAGCACGCCGTCGAGTCGCGCCAGGTCCTCACCGAGGTGCTCCTCCAGGAGCCCCGCCGCGCCGGGTGCGAGGCGGACTGGCGCGTGGCGCAGCCGCTCGGCGAACCACTCGGCCCGGGCCCGGGTCGTCGGGGCGGGTTCGGCGTCGAGGACGACGCCGGTCGCGCGGATCGCGTTGGCGAGCGCGGCGGATGCCCGCCGGCCGGAGCAGACGACGACGAGCACGGTCGTCTCGAGGGGGTCCTCGAGGTAGCCGATGAGCTCGCGGGCCTGGGTGGCGTCGAGCGAAGCAGCGTCACGCACGACGACGACTCGTCGCGGCGCGAGGAACGGCGGCGTCCGGCAGGCGTCGAGGACCGGGCCGAGGGAGAAGGGCTCGGTCTGGTTCGCCTCGGGCCGGCCGACCTCCCCGTATTCCTCGATCGGCACCGCCCCGGCGTCGTCGAGCGAAGCGAGCTCGCCGACGAGCGCCGAGAGCACCTGGCTGACGAGGCCGGGGTCTTCCCCCTGCACAAGGTAGGCGGCGTGGGGCGCGCCGTCGGCGGCGAGGTACGTCGGCGTCATGCCGCCAGCACCGCGGCGAGCACATCGACGGCGCGTCGGGCCCGCGCGACGTCGTGGACCCGGACGACGCGGCAACCGCGAGCCACACCGAAGGCGACGGCGGCGAGGGAGGCGTCCTCACGCGCCTCGACCGGCAGACCGAGAAGGTCGCCGAGGAAGCCCTTGTTCGAGGCCGACAAGAGCAGGGTCTGTCCCATCGCCGCGAAACGGTCGGTCGCGCGCAGGAGTTCGAGCGACTGCGGCGTCGTCTTGCCGAGGTCGAGTCCCACGTCGAAAAGCACTCGTGCCCGCGGGACCCCTGCCACGAGGGCCATCTCGAGGCGGTCGGCGAGGAAGCACTCGACCGCCGCGACGACGTCGTCGGCGGGGTAGTGGGGATCGGGGTCGTCGACGCGGGGTCGCAGGCGGATGTGGGTCGCGACGACCGACGCGCCGCGGCGCGCCGCCGCCGCCAGGTACTGCGGGTCGGCGAAGCCGCTGATGTCGTTGCCGAGGACCGCCCCGGCCCCGTACGCCGCGTCGGCGACCGCGGCGCGCCAGGTGTCGACCGAGATCGCGACGTCGAATCTGCGCGCGATCGCCTCGACGGTCGGGACGACGCGGTCGAGTTCCTCGGCCACGGCGACGAAGTCCCCGGCACCGGCCTTGACGCCACCGACGTCGATGATGTCGGCACCCTCGGCGACGAGTCGCTCGGCCCGGCGCAGCGCGCGGTCGAGCTCGAAGGTTGCGCCGTGGTCGTAGAACGAATCCGGCGTGCGATTGACGATCCCCATGACGAGCACGCGCGAGGTGACGTCGTAGTGGCGCGACCCGAGCTCAACGACGGCAGGAGACGCCGTTCGCACGACGCGCGAGCCCTCGGTCGAGCTTGCCATGTCCGTTCAGAACAGCTGCGAGGCGAGCGCCCGCCGGTACCGGTCCCGGCGCGGGTCGGCGGGGTCCATCGTCTCGAGGAGGTCGAGGTACTCGCGCCGGGCGTCCGCATCGGACTTCACCCGGGAGAGCAGGCCGTCGAGGCGCGTCTCCAGCGGTTCCGGCGCCGGCCCCGTCCCCGCCTGGGCGAGTCGTGCCGCTGCGGCGACTCGGCGGGTCCGTTCGGACTCGGGGATCCGGCCGAGAAGGGCGAGCGCCTCGTCGGACCCGCCGCGGGCGATGAGCAGCTCGGCGAGGGCGACGACGGCGCCGGGGTGGTCGGGTTGCAGCTCGAGCGCGGCGCGCAGCGAGACCTCGTCGCCCGCCTCGGCGAGGCGGTCCGCTTCCGACGGTTTCGGCGAGAGGCGGGCGACGAACTCGCGGACGGCGGCCTCGCCTGCCGCGCCGATGAAGCCGTCGACGACCTTGCCGTCGCGCAGCGCGTAGACGGCCGGGATGGACTGCACCTGGAAGGTCGCGGCGGCCTGGGGGTTCTCGTCGACGTTGATCCTGACGAGCTCGACCGTGCCCGCGGTCTCGTCGACGACGGTCTCGAGGATGGGGCCGAGAGTCCGGCAGGGTCCACACCAGGGCGCCCAGAGGTCGACGACGACGGGTAGGTCGGCCGAGCGGGCGATCACGTCGGTGGCGAAGGTCGCGTCGGTCGTTTCCCGGGTCACGGAAGGACGCTACCGGATGGCGCCGTCGGTCTCGTCGGCTGTCAGGCGACGAAGTACTTCGCCTGGGGGTGGTGACAGACGATCGCGAGCGTCGTCTGCTCGGGTTCGAGCTGGAAGCCCTCGGAGACCGTGACTCCGATGCGGCCCGCGCCGAGCAGCTCGACGACCTTCGCGTTGTCCTCGAGGTCGGGGCAGGCCGGGTAGCCCCAGGAGTAGCGGCCGCCGCGGTACCTCTGACGGAAGAGCCCGCTGAGGCTCGGCCCGTCCTCGTCGGCGAACCCCCAGTCCTCGCGGATGCGGCGGTGCCAGCACTCGGCGAGGGCCTCGGTCATCTCGACCGACAACCCGTGGAGCGTCACGTAGTCGAGGTAGCGGTCGGCCCGGAACAGCTCGTGTGCCCTCCTCGAGGCGGCGTCGCCGATGGAGACGACGAAGAACGCGGCGTAGTCCACGTCGACGCCGTCGGCGGGGCGGAAGAAGTCGGCGATGCACAGGTAGGGGTGCTCGCGCTGGCGCGGGAAGTGGAACCGGGCGAGCTCGGCCGAACGTGTCGCGTCGCTGAACACGACGAGGTCGTCGCCGGCGGCCCCGGCGGCGAAGTAGCCCCAGGCGACCTGGGGGACGAGCACGTCCTCCGCCCTGGCCTCGTCGAGCCGGCGGCGCAGCTCGGCGCGGACGCGGGATTTGAACTCCTCGTCGTTCTCGCCGGGATTCGGGCGGTAACCCCACTGGTTGCGGAAGAGCGCCGTCTCGTTGAGGTAGGCGCGCACGTCGTCGAGCGGGATCCCCTTGGCGATTCGGGTGCCGAGGAAGGGCGGTGGGAAGACGGGATTGTCCGCCGCGACCTCGGGCGAACGGCGCGGCAGCGTGGCCGGGTCGCCGCTGGCGATCTCCGCGCGCTTGCGGGGCGGCAGGCTGCGCCCCGACGGCGTCGTGCCGAAGCTCGGGTCGATCTCGCCGCTCGCCTTCTCCGTCATCAGTCGATCGAGCGTGCGCAGTCCTTCGAAGGCGTCCTTGCCGTAGAACACCCGACCCGCGTACCGCGCGCGCAGGTCGCGTTCCACGTAGTTGCGGGTGAGCGCGGCCCCGCCGAGCAGGACCGGCGTCGCGGTCCGGTTCCGCCGGTTCATCTCCTCGAGGTTCTCGCGCATGATGAGCGTCGAGCGCACGAGAAGCCCGCTCATGCCGATGGCGTCCGCACCGGTCTCGTCGGCCTTCTCCAGGATCTCGTTGATCGGCACCTTGATCCCGAGGTTGTGGACCTCGTAGCCGTTGTTCGTGAGGATGATGTCGACGAGGTTCTTGCCGATGTCGTGGACGTCGCCTTTCACGGTCGCGAGCACGACGACACCGCGCCCGCCGGACCCGCTCCTTTCCATGTGCGGCTCGAGGTAGGCGACGGCGGCCTTCATCGTCTCGGCCGACTGGAGGACGAACGGAAGCTGCATCTCGCCCGAGGCGAACAGGTCGCCGACGGTCTTCATCCCCGGGAGCAGGGCGCCGTTCACGACCTCGAGGGCGCCGTGCGCCGCGAGCGCCTCGTCGAGGTCCGTCTCCAGCCCGATCCGGTCGCCGTCGACGATGCGCTGGCCGAGGCGGCGTTCGACCGTCCAGCCGCTGCGGTCATCAGTGGGCACCACGCCCGTCTCGGTGCCCGCGAGGGCGCTCGTGAGCGCGGTGAGGGGGTCGTATCCCTCGCGCCGTCGGTCGTAGATGAGATCGAGACAGATCTCGCGGTGGGTGGGGTCGACCTTGTGCAGCGGAGCGATCCTGCCGGCGTGGACGATCGCGGCGTCGAGGCCCGCGGCGACGCACTCGTGGAGGAACACCGCGTTCAGCACGCGGCGGGCCGGCGGTGCGAGACCGAAGGAGACGTTCGAGATGCCGAGCACCGTGTGGACACCCGTGAGCTCTCGTTTGATGGCACCGATCGCCTCGATGGTCTCGATGCCGTCCCGCCGGCTTTCTTCCATGCCGGTCGACAAGGGCAAGGCGAGGGCGTCGAAGAAGAGATCCTCGGGTGCGAGTCCGTAACTCCCGACGGCGAGGTCGCGGATCGCGCGGGCCGCGGCGAGCTTCCACGCCGCGGTGCGGGCCTGCCCCTTCTCGTCGATGCACGTGCAGATGACCGCGGCGCCGTGTTCCGCCGCGAGCGTCAAGAAGGCGTCGAGCCGCGTACCCGGACCGTCGCCGTCCTCGAGGTTCACCGAGTTGAGGAGGGCCCGTCCGCCGACGAGCTCGAGGGCCGTGCGCACGACCGCGGGCTCGGTCGAGTCGATGACGACGGGAGCCGTCGACTGCGTCGAGATCCGGCTCATCACCTCGCGCATGTCGGCGACGCCGTCGGCGCCCGTGTAGTCAACACAGACGTCGATGAGGTGCGCGCCCTCACGCACCTGATCGCGTGCCATGGCCGTCGTCGTGTCGAAGTCGCCGGCGAGCATCGCCTCGCGGAAGCGCTTCGACCCGTTCGCGTTCGTGCGTTCGCCGATGACGAGGAACGAGAGCTCCTGGTCGAAGGGGACGAAGCTGAAGAGCGAAGCCGCGCCCGCCTCGTGCTCGACGTGGCGGTGGACGGGCTCGAGCCCCTGGCAGCGTCGCACGACGGCGTCGAGGTGCGCGGGCGTCGTGCCGCAGCAGCCGCCGATCGCCGACACCCCGAGCTCGGTCGCGAAGTGATGGAGGTGTTCGGCGAGCTCGTCGGGCGTGAGGTCGTAGTGCATCTTCCCCTCGACGACCGCGGGGAGCCCTGCATTCGGCAGCACCGAGACCGGCAGCAGCGAATGCGCCGAGAGGTAGCGGAGCGGCTCGTACATCTCGACGGGGCCGGTCGCGCAGTTCAGCCCGACCACGTCGGGTCGCATCGCCTCGAGCGTGCACAGCGCGGCGGCGATCTCGGTTCCCGGGAGCATCCGCCCGGTGAGCTCGATCGTCACCTGGACCTGGAGCGGTACGGTGATGCCCGTCACGGCCATCGCGTGTCGGCAGGCGACGAGGGCGGCCTTGGCGCCCAACAGGTCGAACGCCGTCTCGACGCACAGCAAGTCGACGCCGCCCTCGAGGAGCGCCGCCGCCTCGATCTCGTAGGCATCGCGCAGCGTGGCGAAGGCGATTTGACCGAGCGACGGGAACTTCGTCCCGGGCCCGATGCTGCCGGCGACGAAGCGCGGGTGGTCCGGCGTCGAGTAGTCGTGGGCGACTTCGCGGGCGAGATCGGCCGAGCGTCGGGCGAGCTCGGCCGAACGCTCGGCGATCTCGTACTCGGCGAGCACGGTGGGGAACGCGCCGAACGAGTCGGTCTCGATGACGTCGACGCCGACCTCGAGGAACGATCGATGGAGATCTCTGACGACGTCCGGCCGCGTCACGACCAGCACTTCGTTGCAGCCCTCGAGCGCCGGACCGCCGAAGTCGTCCGGTCCGAGCCCGCGCAGCTGGAGGTTCGTGCCGGTCGCGCCGTCGAAGATGACGACGCGCTCGGCAAGCAGGTCGAGATATCCCGCCACGGTCTTCCCAGGCTACCGGGCGGTCGCGACCAGGCCGGTGCCGCCGCGACCTCGCCGATTGTGTGCTGCCCGGCCCATGGGATGGCCGTCAGGTCCGCGCCAGCCAGGCCTGCACGGCGGCGGCGAACACGTGCGCGCTCCCCGGGGCGCATCCGAGGTACAGGGCCGGCTCGGTCGCTTCGAGCTCGACGAGGACCGGGTCGCCGTCGGTGTCGGTGACGGTGTCGACCCGCGCGTAGAGCAGGTTCTCCCGTCCCCCGGGGATCAAGGCGAGCACCGCCTCGGCGAACGCCCGCTCGGCGGCGGTGGGTGCCGCGGCGCGGACGACCGCCCAGGTGAGCGTGCCTTCGACGTACGGGCCGCGTTGACCGAGCAAGGCAGGCTTGAAGATCGTGTGGCTGTACTGGTCACCCAGGTAGACGAGCCCGCGCTCGCCTGCTGACTCGACGACGGCGAGGTATGGCTGCATCATCGCCGTGCGGCCCTCGCTGAGAAGTCGTTCGACGTGACGCACCGCTGCGTCCCGGTCCCCGGGGCCGTAGCGGCCGGAGTCGCGCCCGCCCGCCCCGACGGAGGGCTTGACGACGATCTCGCCGGCCGGCGGATCGATCTCCGAACCCGGGCTGCACCACGTCGTCGGGATGATCGCGGCCCCGGCGGCCGCGAGGTCACGCAGGTAGGTCTTGTCAGTGTTCCACGCGACCACGGCGCACGGGTTGGCAAGGCGCGGCACCCGCCGCGCCCAGTCGAGGAACTCGTCGCGCCGCTCCGCGTAGTCCCAGGTCGAGCGGATGACGACGAGGTCGAAAGCCGACCAGTCGAGCCCCGGTGCGTCCCAGATCGCGGGCGTTGCCTCGATGTCGTGAGCTGCGAGCGCGGCGAGCATCGCCGGTCCGTCCTCGCCGAGTTCGGGCTCCCGGGAACAGGTCGCCAGGGCGACGCGGGCGCGGCTCACCGCGTCCGCCCGCCTCGTACCACGCCGCCGACGCTAGCGAACCGGCTGCGTCGGACGCGGTGCCACCCGGCTTCGCACCGCCTCGTCCGCTGCCCAGGAGGCGCAGGCCTGGGCGAGGGGGCGGTCGAAGCGCCACGACAGGAGCTGGTGTTCGATCTCGTCGCGCGCCGCGCCGATCGACGCCAGGCTGAGCGCGAGCTGCTTGCCCTGGTTGCGCAGCCGGTCGGCCGGGACGGGTTCCGGCGGCGACACCGCGGCGAGGCGGTGCGAGGCCCGCAACGACGACGGAAGACGGGCAAGGTGACGCGCCGGCAGCGCGGGCAGTAGGACGCGGGTCTCGAGAGAATCGGGTGGATCGACCCGGATCATCTCGAAGTCGATGGCCCGGGCGAGCGTGCGCAGGAACGGCGCGTGTCGTCCCGGTCGCTCGCCGAGGCCGAGCGCGCGGGCCGTCTCGGTGACGTCGAGCATGCACCCCGCCGGGGATCGGGCGAGTCGCTCCGCGAGGTGACGGAGAAGACACGTCGTCGACGGACCGAGGACGGGCAACCAGAACCGCTCGACGTATTCCGAACGGGCGTCGTGACCGCCCTCCTCGGTCGCCGGGTCGACCCAGCGTGAGACGCGGACCCGTCGTCCGAACGCGATTCCCTCGGGAATGTCCGCCACTTCGCCACCTCCCGCGTCGGCTTCTCGTGGCCGCAAGCCTGCCGGGCAGGCCGGTTGCTCGCGCGAGTCTCCTGGTGGCTACTACCCGACGACCTACCGACTCGGGCTCGCGGCGCGTCCCCCGCCGTGCGCACCGACTCGGCGCGCCGTCGGGTCAGTCGGGATGGGGGACGACGAGTACCGGGATCCTCGAGTGGTGGAGGAGCTTGTGCGGAACCGAGCCGAGGATCGCGCCGACGATGGGGAGCTCTCCGGTCGAGCCGACGACGATGACGCGTGCCGCCCGCTCCACGGCCGTCTCGAGGAGGGCAGCAACCGGGCGCAATCCGACGACGAGCGGTTCGACGCTGACACGAGGGTCGAGTCGGCTCGCCTCGGCGGCCGCCGCGTTGACGAACCCCTCACCGAGCTGTTTCAGCTGGTACTGGTAGTCGGAGGTCTCGCCGCCCATCGGATTCGGCTCGTAGCCGAACACGATGGCGAGCGTCGCGTCGAACGCCCGGGCGAGCGTGACGGCCACGACGAGTGCTGCTTCCGCTCCGGCCGAGCCGTCGAAGCCGAGGACGATGTCGCCTGCCATCAATCCGTCACCACCACGGCACCGGGGGTGAGCGGGGGGGCTGCCGCGTGGAGCGACTCGGCGTGTTCGGCGGTGTGGCGGAAGAACTCCCGATGGCGGATCATCCACGCCAGCATGAGCGGCAGCCCGATGATGAGCAGTCCGAGCCCGATGACGAGGGGCGGGCCAAGTCCGTTGGCGTAGAAGTGGATGCCTGCGACGTGGGCGTTGAACTTGATGAAACGGAACCAGGTCTGGTCGCCCGCCGCGTTCGCCGGGTTCGAGTACACGAAGATCGAGTCGAGGAAGGCCCACGTGAGGATCAGCGCACCGGTGAGCGGGGCGAGCCCGACGAACACGAGATTCTTCACGTTCCTGAAGAGCAGACGTCGGTAGTAGATGACGCAGGCGTAGCCCGTCATGGCGTAGTAGAAGGCGATGCCGAACCCCAGAGCCAGGATGGAGTCGAGGAGCACTTCGTTGCTGATGAGCGAGAGCCCGACGAACCAGACGATCGAGAGCACGCCGAACCAGGTCGTCGCGAACGCGGGTGTCAAGAAGCGCGGATGGATCGTGCCGAATCGCCCGGGTATCGCCTTGTGGACAGACATCGACAGCGCCGAGCGTGCGGCCGGCAGGATCGTCGTCTGCGTCGACGCCGACGCCGAGGTGAGGACGGCGATGACGAGGAACTTGTCCCATCCGTTGCCGAACACGTCGCGGCTCAGGGCATCGAGCACGTCGTTGCTGTTGTTCGTGAGGAAACCCGCGCCGTGGAACGCCTGCGCGGCGATCGACACGATGACGTAGATCCCGACGAGCACGAGCGTGGAGAGCACGGCGGCGACTCCCGGCGTGCGTTTGGTGTCCTTGGCCTCCTCGTTCACCGTGACTGCCGTGTCCCAGCCCCAGTAGATGAAGACGGCGGTGAGGATGGCGCCCGCCAAGGCGCCGGTGGACGAGATGTGCAACGGGTTGAGCCACCCGAGCGTCGGGTGGAGGCTTCCCGCGATGTGCGAGCCGTAGACCCTGGCGAGGGCGACCGCGGCGAAGATCGCGAGGATGACGATCTCGGCCCCGAGCAGGCCCACCTGGGTGCGCGCGGAGAGCTCGATCCCGATGACGCAGATCGCCGTCATGATGACGATCCAGATCACGCCGAGGAAGCCGACCCAGAATCGGTTGTTGGCGAGGCCATTGGCGCCGAACAGCAGGAAGGTGTACTGGCCGGCGATCTGGGCGAGGCTCGGCATGACGACGAGATCGGTGATGAGGATTCCCCAACCGGCCATCCAACCGGTCTTCGGACCGATCGCCCGGGTGACCCAGGTGAACGTCGTGCCGCAGTCCGGGTCCACCCGGTTGAGGTAGAAGTAGGCCGAGGCGATGAAGAGCATCGGGATGAAAGCGAGCACCATGACGGAGGGAGCGAGCAATCCGACGGCGGCGGTGACGAGTCCGAGGGACGCGGCGAGGCTGTAGGCAGGCGCCGTCGAGGCGACGCCGATCACGATGCTCGATAGCAGGCCGAGTGCCCCAACTTTCAGGCCCTTGCTCGGACCCTGGTCGGGTGGCGGAGCGTCCGGCCAGCCAAGCTCCATCGTCATCGCCGTCGGCCACCCCCCCGGAATGCCGAAATCGTTGCGGTGACGTTAGTACCGGTGCCACGACGTGTCGACGCCAACAGCCACCGCGGCCGCGGCCGCCGACGGCTTGTTCCTTTGCAGCTACGCGGTACCGATGGGAGAATCGCCCCCCAAGGGTGCGCGGGAGCACCCTCTGCGACCCCAGGAGGGTCGTACGTTCAATGCGCAGGACGGACGTGAGACGATGGGCGACACCACGAAGACGACCGGATCGGCGGGGGCAGGATCCGGCGAGTTGACCGCGCGGGCGGTGAAGTTGTTCCAGTCCGAACTCGCCAGGCTCGTCGACGCCACGCCGCGGTCGAAGGCGCTGTTCGAGAGGGCCTGCAAGACGATGCCGCTCGGCGTGGCCTCGTCCTTCCAGGCGGGTGACCCGTACCCGATCTACCTGGCGAGCGGCGACGGCGCGGAGGTCGTCGATGTCGACGGTCGCCACTACGTCGACTACCACAACGGCTTCGGTTCGGTGGCGGTCGGTCACGCCCATCCGGCTGTCGCCGCGGCGATCGAGCGGGCCGCCCGCACCGGGACGCACTTCGCCGTGACGACCGAGCTCACCGTGCGACTTGCCGAGGAGCTGTGCCGTCGGTTCCGGATGGAACGGGTCCGGTTCGTGAACTCGGGCACCGAGGCGACGATGGACGCGATCCGGGTCGCGCGCGGCGCGACGGGGCGCGACACGATCTGCAAGATCGAGGGCTCCTACCACGGCCACCACGACTCGGTCATGTTCTCGGTCACGCCAAGCCTCATGCTCCTCGAAGCCGGGGAGGGCCAGGGGACCGAACCCCCGGCCTCACGGGGCATCCCGGCGGAGATGGGCAAGTGGACGCTCGCCATTCCGTACAACGACCTCGGGGCGGCGGAGCAACTTTTCACCGAGCGGGGCTCGGAGATCGCCTGTCTCATCATCGAGCCCGTGATGATGAACATCGGGATCGTGTTGCCGCGCCCGGGCTATCTCGAGGGACTGCGCGAGCTCTGCAACCGGCACGGGATCGTTCTCATCTTCGACGAGGTGAAGTGTGGCGCGACGATCGCCGCAGGCGGGGCCACCGAGCTGTTCGGCGTGCAACCCGACCTGTCGTGCTTCGCGAAGTCGGTGTTCGGCGGCACGCCAGCGGGCGCGTTCGGCGGGCGTGCCGATCTCATGGACGAGATCGGCAAGGGGATCGCCCAGCAGGGGACCTTCAACGGCAACCCGTTGGTCGTGGCGGCCGGGCTGGCCGCGTTGACGCAGGTGCTGACCCCCGACGCGTACGACCAGTTCAAGAAGATGGGGGCGCGTCTCGCCGAAGGGTGCCGCCAGGCGATCGCCGAGCACTCGATCCCGGCCCACGTCGTCGACCTCGGTTGCAAGGGCTGTGTCTCGTACCGACCCGAGCCGCTCGTCGACTACCGCAGCTTCCTCGAGACGAACACGGATCTGTTTGACGCCTCTTGGGCCTGGCTCGTCAACCGCGGCATCTTCATGACGCCGGGCAACGAGGAGCAGTGGACGCTCTCCGTGCGTCACGACGAGCGCCACATCGACCGCTTCGTGGAGGTCTTCGCCGAGTTCTGCGCGGCCGTCAATCCTTAGCGGTGGCGCGAGGTGGGTCGGGCCGCGGACACCGGGATCCGGTCTTCCTCAGATGCCGAGCGCGTCCCGCGCTTGGTACCACAGGCCCGCGACCGGAAGCAGCCCGGGCAACCGGGCGGGGAGAGGCACGGTCGGCCACCTTCTCCCGGCGAAGGGTCCGAGGTCGCCGTCGCCGGTGAGGTGGCGGGCGACGACGCGCCCGAAGTGCGTCGACAGCGCGACCCCCGTGCCGCAGTAGCCCATCGCGTAGACGACGCCGGTCGTCGGGTGACGGCCGAGGTGGGGCATCCGGTCGTAGGTGAGGGCGACCTCGCCTCCCCAGGCGCGATCGACGGCGACGCCCGAGAGCTGCGGATGCACCGCGGTCATCAGCGCGTAGAGCCGGTCGCGGGCTTGCTCGACCGTGGTCGGCGCGAACGAAGTCCGGCCGCCGAAGAGCAGGCGCCGACCATCCGGTGAGAGGCGCCAGTAGCTGAGGAAGTTGCGCGAGTCGAAGCACATCCTTCCTCGCGGGATCAACGATGCGGCGACGTCCCGCTCAAGCGGTTCGGTCGCGATGATGTAGCTGCCGACCGGGAGGATCCGACGTCCGAGCCATCGGGACGGGGATCGATCCGTCGCGGCGTTCGTGGCGAGGACGACCTCGCGGGACCGTATCGGTCCCCTTGCAGTGTCGAGGCTGTATCCGCCCGCGGTCACCTCGACCCGGTGCACCGCGCAGCGGCCGATGACGGACGCGCCCGCGGCCATCGCCATCGACTGGAGCGCGGCCGCCCATTTCGCCGGGTGGATCGACGCGCTGCGCTCGACGACGAGCGCGCCACAAAACCGGTCCGACCCGATCTCGGCGCCGAGTTCGTCCTCCTTGAGGAACCGGGCGTCCTCGCCGATCGATCGGAACGAGCGGGCGACTTCCTCGAAACGGCGTGCCGCGCGCGGGTGGTGTGCGAATTCGACGTGACCGGTTCGCATCCAATCACACTCGACCTGGTGCTCGTCGATGAGCCTCGCGAGGCCCTCGAGCGCGGTGACCGTCTCGTCCCAGAGCGCCCGTCCGTTCTCCATCGCGAGGGTCGCCGTGAGATCGTGCTTCAGTCCGGGCAGGACCATCCCGCCACTGCGGCTGCTCGCGCCGCGGACGGCGTCGTCGCGGTCGAACACGACGACGGCGCGGCCCCGTCGGGCGGCTTCGAAGGCGGTGGCGAGGCCGGTGTAACCCGCGCCGACGACGACGATGTCGGCTTCGACGGGTGGCGGGTCCGGCGATCCGTCAGGGAAATCGACTCCATCCCACCAGTAGGGCTGGCTCGCGTAACCCGGCGATAGCGGGACCGCGCGGTCAAGCCCGATCACGAGCGCCGCCGTCCCGCCAGCGGGGACCGCCACCGAGGTGGAGAAGTGGGGGAGGGGGACACGGGCACGGCGTCCACGTTCCCACCGCGGCAGCGACTCGACAAGGAGAGCGCGGACAGGGCCCGCCGGCGAGAAGGTCGCCGCGGTGCCAACGGGCTGGAGGAGAGCGCGCCAACCTGAGGCCGGCCAGCGGCACCGTGCCCGCAGGGCCGGCAGATGGGCACCGCACGTTGTCTTGGCATGCGGATCGCGCATCGCGCCGCCGCGGCCGTCGCGCCGCTCTCGGTTAGCACGTCAGCCTCCGCGTCGAGCAAGGCACCCTCGTGAGGGCTTGCCGCTCGCCGCGTCCTTCCCGCGCGGGCGCGGCAGCAACGACGCGGCGACGCGTCTCACGCGTTGCCGGTGAGGAACGTCTCCGGTTCGATCTGCTCGGTGGGCGGTCTTGCCGGGTTGCAGCTGCTCGGCCGGGCGAGCCAGGAACCTCCGACCCACGTGACGGACGCGAGCCCGGAGTCACCGCAGTCGTCGCGACGCTGGAGGCGGACAGTCGGCGTGGGCTGACCGCCGCTTCTCCCGACGTCCCGGCGTCGGCGAGGTTCACGCCAGGCAGTGCCAGCTGACCAGCGATGGGGTTTTGGTCACCGCGCCGCCGCCCGGCGGCGCGGTCGTGGGTCCGGTCCGGCCGCCGACGCCGGTGCGCGAGCACGGCCCGATTTGCCTGACGGTGCTCAGGACGGAGCGGCCGGTCGCCTGATCGGTCGTCCCCGGACGGACTGTCGGAAGCTTCCCGGGCGGGGCTTCGCTCAGACGGTCGGCGGGTGCGAGGCCGGATGGCCGATCGCGAGCGCGCCGATCAAGACACGCGTCGTCGGCAGGCCGAGGCCGGCGAGCACGGACTCCGCGGGCGCGTGTAACCGGAAGAACAATGCGCCGAGCCCACAGTCGCGGGCCGCGAGCAGGATGAGCATGGCCGCGAAAGAGGCGTCGACGACCCAGTAGGGAACGGGCCAGTCGGTGGCCGGGAGACCGTGGAGGGCCGACGAGTCCTTGTTGGCGCGCGCGTAGCGCGCCACGTAGGCGCCCGGGTCGGCGACGGGCACGATGATCACCGGGGCCGCTAGGAGCCCCGCGGACTCCTCGCCGTGCGCGCGCCATTCGCGTTCCGAGGCGAGCTCCCAGAACAGGGCACGTCGGGCGGGCGGCTCGAGGAGGAGGAGTTCCACGCCGTTCGTCTTGCCCGCCGACGGCGCGCTCGCCGCGGTCGCGACGATGCGGGCGAGCACCTCCCGCGGGATCGGCCGGGGGTCGAAGCGGCGCGTCATCCGCCGGCGCAGGGCGACGTCGAAGAATTCCACGTCAGGCACGCTACCGGCGCCATCTCGGGTGATGTTGCGGGCGGGGAATGTCGACTCCGCTGGTAGTGTTTTGGACGACGGAGGGGTCACGAGGTGACCCGGCTACCGAGGGACCGCCGGTCATGCGGGAAGTCGAGGGGCTCTCTTGGCGAACCTGAACGAGCTGCTCGCCGCCGTGAAGCGGCAGATCCGCGAGGTCGAGCCCGCGGAGGCGCAGGCGCGTGCCGGCGACAGCGTGCTCCTCGACGTGCGGGAGGTCGAGGAGTACTCCCAGGGCACGATCGCCGGTGCGGTCCACGTGCCGCGCGGCTCGCTCGAGCTCGACGTCGAAGGGCGGGTGCCTGACAAGGCCTCGCCGATCATCGTCTACTGCGCCGGGGGCGTGCGCTCGGCGTTCGCTGCCAAGACGCTCGCCGACCTCGGCTACACGGATGTCGCGTCGATGGCCGGCGGGTTCAACCGCTGGAAGGACGAGGGTCGTCCGTGGTCCACGCCCGTCGTGCTGACCAACGCGCAGCGCAACCGGTACCAACGCCACCTGCTCCTGCCCGAGATCGGGCCGTCTGGCCAGCAGAAGCTCCTCGCGTCGAAGGTGCTCGTCCTCGGCGCCGGAGGGCTCGGCTCGCCGGCGTCGATCTACCTCGCGGCGGCCGGCGTCGGCACGATCGGCATCCTCGACATGGACGTCGTGGACTGGTCGAATCTCCAGCGCCAGATCCTCCACAACAGCGACCGGATCGGAGAGCGCAAGGTCGACTCGGCGAGGAAGACGCTGACCGCGCTGAACCCCGATGTCGCGATCGTCGGCCACGACGTCCGGCTCGGTGCCGACAACGTCGTCGAGATCATCTCGGGCTACGACCTCGTCGTCGACGCGACCGACAACTTCCCGTCGCGCTACCTCGTGAACGACGCGTCGCTGCTGACGAGGGTGCCGGTCGTCCACGGCTCGATCTTCCGCTTCGAGGGCCAGGCGACCGTGTTCGACCCGTACGTCGGTCCGTGCTACCGGTGCCTTTTCCCCGAGCCGCCGCCCGCGGAGTTCGCCCCGTCGTGCGCCGAGGCGGGCGTGCTCGGTGTGCTCCCGGGGATCATCGGTTCGATCCAGGCGGTCGAGGCGATCAAGATGCTCCTCGGCATCGGAGAGCCCCTCGTTGGCAGGCTGCTCGCCTACGACGCGCTCGCCGAGGAGTTCCGGAGCTTCTCGTACCGTCGTGACCCCGCCTGCCCGGCGTGCGGCGAGAACGCCGGCGAGATCGTTATCGCCGAGTACGACCAGCTCTGTCGGCCCCACTCGGCGACGACGTCGTCAGCCCGCTGAGGCGACGACGCGGACAGGCCGCGCGACCGGGTCACCATCCTCCGGCGGGCCCGACGGCGCCGCCGAGACCGGTGGGGCGGCGCATCAGACCCGTCGAAGTGCCGAGCGGATCAGCCGACGCCGTTCGCTCGCGTCGAGGGCGAGATCGATGACCGTCCAGGCCATCGCCGTCGCGCCATCGAGGATGGCCTGGTCGGCAGCCGGCGTCACGCAGTGCGCCGCGAACTCCGGTTGGTGGTTGACCGCCGGTGCGGCATGGATGTCAAGGGTCGGGTGGATCGCCGGGATGGCGAGCGAGATGTTCGCCATGTCGGTCGACGCCGTCAGCGGGCGTTCCGGGGGCGGCGGGAACGTGCGACCGAGCGCCTCGGCGTTGGCACGGTAGCGGGCTTCGATCGCCGCGTCGGACCGGAACTCCGAGTAGGCGGGGCAGCGCGAGATGAACTCGACGGAGGCGCCGGTCGCGAGGGCGCCGGCCTCAAAGCAACGCCGGACGCGCGGCTCCCATTGCGCCAGGCCGGCGAGCGTCGCGGAGCGCACGTAGAACTTCGCCTCGGCGAGTCCTGGCACGATGTTTGGCGCCGAACCTCCGTTCGTGACGATGCCGTGGACCTGGTCACCGGGCTTGGCGTGCTGGCGGAGCAGCCCCACCGCGACCTGGGCGATCGTGACTGCGTCGGCCGCGTTCACGCCGAGCTCGGGATAGGCCGAGGCGTGCGCCTCCCGGCCGACGAAGCGCACGTCGAAGTGGGCGATCGCGAGGCAGGGCATCTGGACGAGCTCGGCTGGTGCCGGGTGGACCATGAGCGCGGCGCAGAGCCCGTCGAACACCCCGGCGTCGAGCAGGAGGATCTTGCCGCCGCCGCCCTCCTCGGCGGGGGTGCCGAGCACGTGGACCGTCAGGCCGAGCGGGTCGGTGAGCGGCGCGAGCGCCAGTCCGGCTCCGACGCCGGCGGCGGCGATGACGTTGTGCCCGCAGGCGTGGCCGATGTCGGGCAGCGCGTCGTACTCGCAGCAGATGGCGATGGCGAGGGGACCTCGGCCGATCGTCGCGTCGAAGGCCGTGGCGAGGCCCCCGACACCGAGGTGCACGTCGAAGCCGCCGGCGGCCAGCGCCTCGGCGCACCACGCCGCGGCCTGCACCTCCTCGAAGCCGAGCTCCGGGTGCGCGTGGATGCGGTGCGACAGCTCGACGAGGCGTGTCGCCTCGCGCGCGACGACGGACTGCGCGCTCCGCTTCTCTCCCGACAATCCGCTCTTGCCCGGACTCAATCGATCACCGCGACGATGTCGCCGAAGCCGACCGAGTCGCCCGGGCTGACACGGACCTCGCGCACGGTGCCGGCGATCGAGGCCCGGATCGGATTCTCCATCTTCATCGCTTCGAGAACGCACAGGACGTCCCCGGCAGCGACCCGGTCGCCCACCGCGACGAGTACCCGCGCGATCGTCCCCTGCATCGGGACGGTGACCGTCCCGTCCGAAGGAGCGGTCGCCCCGCGGGCGTGACGCCGCCGCGTGGCCGCGGCACGTGATGCCCCCGCCGCCTCGGGAACGAACAGCCGCACCGAGTAGCGGCGGCCGTCGACCTCGGCGTCGACCGTACGGAGCACGCGGCCCTCGCCGGCGGCGGTGCCGCCCGCGAAGAGGGCCGGCGCCAGCGCCGAGAAGTCGAGGCGGTCCTCGACGAATCGGGTCGAGTGCCGGGCGGCGACGAAGTCCTCGTGGCAGAGGACGGCGCGGACTGCGGGAATCGTCGTCGCGATGCCCTCGATGATCGTCTCATCGAGCGCGCGGATCATTCGCCGCCGGGCGTCCTCCCGGTCGGTGCCCCAGACGACGAGCTTCGCGACGAGGTTGTCGAATTCGGAGCCCACCACGTCGCCCTGTTCGTACCCGGTGTCGGTCCGCACGCCGAAGCCGTTCGCGAAACGGAAGCGGGTGATCCGTCCCGGACTCGGGACGAAGCGTCCGCCGGCCGGGTCTTCGGCGTTGATGCGACATTCGATCGCGTGGCCGCGGCGAACGATCTCGCCCTGGGAGAAGCCGAGCGGTTCGCCCGAGGCGACGCGCAGTTGCAACGCGACGAGGTCGATGCCGGTGACGAACTCGGTGATGGGATGCTCGACTTGCAGGCGGGTGTTCATCTCGAGGAAGTAGAAGGCGCCATCTTCGTAGAGGAACTCGACGGTGCCCGCCCCCTCGTAGCCGCAGGCGCGCGCGATCCGCACGGCCGCGTCGCCCATCGCGACGCGCACCGCGTCGTCGATGCCCGGCGCCGGGCTCTCCTCGACGAGCTTCTGGTGACGGCGCTGACTTGAGCAGTCGCGCTCGCCGAGCCAGACGACGTCGCCGAGACGGTCGGCGAAGACCTGCATCTCGACGTGGCGGGAGCGCGGGAGGTAGCGCTCGAGGTAGACGTCGCCGCGGCCGAAGAAGGCCTCGGCCTCCCGGCGCGCGGAACCGAGCGCCTCGGTCACGTCCGCCGGCCCGGCGACGATCTTCATGCCGCGACCCCCGCCCCCGTAGGAAGCCTTGATCGCCACCGGGTAGCCGGACTCGGCGGCGAAGGCGAGGACCTCGTCCGCGGAGCTGACCGGCTCGTTGCGGCCCGGCACGCCCGCCACCCCGACTCGGGCGGCTGCTGAACGGGCCGTCAGTTTGGAACCCATCGTCTCGATGGCCGACGGGGGGGGCCCGACGAAGATGGCGCCGGCGTCGGCGACCGCCCGGGCAAAGGCCGCGTTCTCCGCCAGGAAGCCGTAGCCGGGGTGGACGGCGTCGGCGCCGGAATGCCGCAACACCTCGACGATGGCGCCGATGCTGAGGTACGTCTCGGCCGGTCCTCCGGTTCCGAGCGAGAAGGCCTCGTCGGCGATCCGCACGTGGAGGGCGTCGCGGTCAGCCTCGGAGTAGACGGCGGCCGTCACGACCCCCAGCTCTCGGCACGTGCGCGCGACGCGCACCGCGATCTCGCCTCGGTTCGCGATGAGGACCTTGTCGAACACGCGTCCCACTCCGTGCATATCGTGCAGCTGTGCGGGAGCGACGGTCCCCTCATGGGGTTGGCGGCTCCCGCTCGCGCCCAGGCGAGCAGGCTAGTTCCGCTTCGCCGGGCTTCACGAACATCGTGCGACTCGACGTCGTCGACTCGACGAACCGTTACGCGGCCGATGCCGTACGACACGGCGCGCCGGAGGGTCTCGTCGTGCTCGCCGAGGAACAAACCGCCGGTCGTGGGCGGCTCGGACGCGCCTGGGTCGCCCCGCGTGGCGCCGCGCTCCTCTGCTCGATCGTGTTTCGCCCCCGCCTGCGGGCCGACGAGCTCCATCTCGTGCCGACCGCCGTCGCTCTCGCCGCGGCCGACGCCGCGCAGCACGTGAGTGGCGCACCCATCGGGTTGAAGTGGCCGAACGACCTCGTCGCGGGGGACGCCAAGGTCGGTGGCGTCCTCGCCGAGATTGTCACCGTGGGCGGACGCGGAGACGATGCGGGCAACGCGCTCGTCGTCGGCGTCGGGGTGAACCTCGAGGCGGCGGGCGTCCGCGCCGTGCTCGAGTCGGATTCGACGGAGCGCGATCCGATCCCGGCCACGGGGCTCGCCGAGCTCGCCGGACGTGCCGTCGCCCGCGACGACTTGCTCGCGGCGCTGCTCGGCTCGCTCGAGGGCCGGTACGGGGCTTCGGGTCGCCCGGGTCCGTCGACGATGGACGAGTACCGGGGCCGATGCTCGACGATTGGCAAGCAGGTGCGCGTCGACACCGTGAGGAGGTCTTTTCTCGGCCGCGTCCTCGATGTCGACGACCAGGGACGGCTCGTCGTCGAGTCCGGCGGGGACAATCTCGCCCTCGACTCAGCCGACGTCCTCCATCTGCGCGACGACCCGGGAGACGGGAGCCGCCCGGATTGGGGTCCGTGAGGGCACGGGGGTCGCTACCCTTGCGGACCATGCGACTCCTCGTCACCGGGGGTGCGGGCTTCATCGGCTCGAACTTCGTGCGCTACTGGGTGGTCGAGCACCCCGAAGACGTCGTCGTCGTCCTCGACGCGTTGACCTACGCGGGGAACCGGTCGAGCCTCGTGCCGCTCGAGGAGACTGCGGGCGTGGGATTCGTCGTCGGCGACATCGCGGATCAGAAACTCGTCGAGGGGGTGCTACGCGCCGAGCGCATCACGACGATCGTGAACTTCGCCGCCGAATCGCACAACAGCGTCGCGGTGATCGACCCGGCGCGCTTCTTCCGGACGAACGTGCTCGGAACGCAGGCGCTGTGCGACGCGGCCCGTCGCGTCGGCGTCGATCGGTTCCACCACATCTCGACCTGCGAGGTCTACGGGGACCTCGCCCTCGACAGCGACGAGTCGTTCACGGAGCTTTCGCCCTATCGGCCGAGGACCCCCTACAACGCCTCCAAGGCCGGGTCGGACCATGTGGTGCGCTGCTACGGCGAGACGTTCGGTCTTCCCGTGACGATCTCCAACTGCTGCAACAACTACGGGCCGTATCAGTTCCCCGAGAAGGTGATCCCGCTGTTCGCCACCCGGGCGCTCGCCGGCGAGTCGCTGCCCCTCTACGCGTCGACGGCGAACCGACGGGAGTGGCTCCACGTCGACGACCACTGCCGAGCGGTCGACGCGGTCCTCCGGCGCGGTAGGTCCGGCGAGACCTACAACGTCGGGTCGGGCTTCGAAGCCTCGATCGAGCAAGTCGCCGACGGTGTCCTTGCCGTCCTCGGCGCGCCCGCTTCACTGAAGACGATCGTCCCCGACCGTCCCGGTCACGACCGGCGGTACCTGCTCGACTCCTCGAAGATCCGTGACGAACTCGGCTGGTCCGCCACGGTCGACTTCGCCTCGGGACTCGCGGCGACAGTCGACTGGTACCGGGTGAACGAGGCGTGGTGGCGACCGCTAATCGGCCGATCCCCGGTCGTCGAAGGGTCCTGGGGGGCCGCGCCCCCCGCGCCGGGGGAGTCGGCGGCCCCGACGAAGAAGCGCTAGGGCACCACGATGCGCGTCCTCGTCACCGGTGCTCGGGGCCAGCTCGGCGTCGAGGTCGTCGCCGAACTGGAGCGCAGGTCCGCCGAGCGGACGAGGAGCCGGGGTTTCGAGGTCATCGCCTCGGACGTGCCCGAGCTCGACGTCACCGACCGCGACGTCGTCCTGTCGTCGGTCGTGACCTACGAGCCGGCGCTCATCCTCCATCTCGCCGCGTTCACCGCGGTCGACGCCTGCGAGACGGAGCGTGACCGCGCCTGGTCGGTGAACGCCCTCGGAACACGAAACGTCGTCGAGGCGGCGCGCCACGTCGGTGCCCACGTGACGTACGTTTCGACCGACTACGTGTTCGACGGGACGCTGGACCGCCCGTACACCGAGTGGGACGAGCCGAACCCGCTCTCGCTCTACGGTCGCTCCAAGCTCGCGGGAGAGCGCGAGATCGGGGGGGACGGGCTCGTCGTGCGCACCTCGTGGCTCGTCGGCCGGCACGGATCGAACATGGTGAAGACCGTTCTCTCACTTCTCAAGGCCGGCGGTCCGTTGCGCTTCGTCGCCGACCAGCGCGGGAGTCCGACCGTCGCGCACGATCTCGCCCGCACGCTCGTTTCGCTGTCGCTCGAGCGTCGCAGCGGTCTGTTCCACGTGACGAACCAGGGGACGACCTCGTGGTTCGGCTTCGCCTGCGCGGTGGTCGAGGCTGCCGGGGGGGATGCGTCGGTGGTCGAACCGATCTCGACCGACGAGCTCGTCCCGCCCCGCCCCGCGCCGCGGCCGCAGAACTCCGTGCTCGACAACGCGGCGCTGCGACTGTCGGGCATGGCGCTGCTGCCGGACTGGCGTGCATCGGTCAGCGCGCTCGTCGCGGAGCTCGTCGCTTGACCGGCGCGTCGGGTCGCCTCTCGCGGTGAGCGGATCGGGGAGGCCGGCCAGCGACGCCGGCGCCGTGGTCGTCAACTACAACACCGGCACGGCGCTCACCGGGTGTGTCGCGAGCCTGCGATCGTCCGGGGTTCGGGAGATCGTCGTCGTCGACAACGGCTCGAGCGACGGGTCCCTCGCCGCGCTCGGCGCAGCGGACGGAACGGCGCGGATCGTGCGCGCCAGGAAGAACCTCGGCTACGGGACCGCGGTGAACCGGGGCGCAGCACTCCTCACGGCGCCGTTCGTCCTCGTCGTCAACCCGGACATCGTCCTCGACTCCGACGCAGTCGACGTGCTCGCGACGCGGCTCGAAGCGGAGTCGGACGTCGCGGTGGTCGGGCCTTCGATCCGGGACCTACGAGGCGCGGCGTACCCCTCGGCGCGTACGTTCCCGAGCTTCTCGGTCGGCGCAGGGCACGCCTTCGTCGGGCTGTTCTGGCCCGAGAATCGCTGGACGAAACGGTACCGGGGCGGTGTCGCGCCGGACGCGCCCGAGGATCGCAGCACCCGGGAGGTGGACTGGGTCTCGGGCGCCTGCGCGCTCGTCCGGCGGGAGGCGTTCGAAGCCGTCGGCGGCTTCGATGAGGGCTACTTCATGTACGTCGAGGATCTCGACCTGTGCTGGCGCCTGCGGCGCGCCGGTTGGCGCGTTCTGTTCGAACCCGCCGCCAGCGTCGTCCACCACCAGGGGTTGTCGACGGCGGCTCATCCCTATCGCATGCTCGTCGCGCATCATCGTTCGACATTTCGCTTCGCGCGGAAGTGCTTCGTCGGGGTGCGATCGGCATTCCTCGTCCCCGTGGCCGCAGGGCTCGTCGTGCGGTTCGGCCTTGCGTCGGCGCGGCAGTTGCTCGCGAGCACGCGGGGTCGTCGCGCGGCGGGGCTTGACTAAGCTCGGCGCGCCATGGCTCGAGGATCCTTCGGACGGACAGTCGCGCGCGCCGCCTCGAGCGGAGGCAGCAAGAGCTACCGCGCTCGGCGTCCCGTGGCCTGGTACCTCCTCATGCTCGTCATCGTCGGCGTCGGCGTCGGTCTCATCGTGTTCAGCCGGAACGAGGCGCTCCGCTCCCCGGCGGTGATCGGACCGACGGCGAACGACAACTGGTACGCCGCGCTCGCCGTCGACATCTGCGGCAAGATCGAGCCGAACCTGCCGGCGAGTTCGAACTTCGCCTCGACGGGGCTGCGTACCTACGGCGACGGGCTGATCAACGCCTCGCCGGGCTCGCTCGGCACCGGGGCTTCCGCCTTCGAGGGGAAGAAGGCCACGCTCGGGCTGTTCGCGGAGAACTACGCCGGGTTCACGCTCACCCCGACGGAGCTGCACTACCCGGGCAAGGGCCAGCGGACCTGGAAAGACGGTGACAGCTGCATCGGGGTCGACAAGGGCAAGGGGACGCTCGTCGCCGCGGTGTGGGCCTCGACAAAAGCGATCAACGCGAGGACCGTGGCCGACCCGGCGAAGGTCCACATCTCCGACGGCGAGATGATCACGGTCGCCTTCGTGCCGCGCGGCACGGCGATCCCCGAGCCGCCCGCCGCGACACGGGCAACGCTCGTCGAGACGATCACCGGCAAGCCGGGCTCGGCGACGACGACGTCGACGACGCCGGGCACGAAGAAGAAGTAGGCGTGATCGGGGCCAAGACGAGGAGCAGCTGACGGTGCAGGGGATCGTGCTCGTCGGCGGGGAGGGGACGAGACTGCGTCCGCTCACCTACGACGTCCCGAAGCCGATGCTGCCGATCGTCGAGATACCGGTCATCTCTCGGGTTGTCGAGTGGCTCGGCCTGCACGGCGTGACGCGGGCCGTGCTCTCGCTGGGCTACCAGCCGGAGCCCTTCCTCGCGGCGTTCCCCGGCGGAGCGTGGGCGGGGGTGGAGATCAGCTATGCGGTCGAACCGCACCCGTTGGACACGGCTGGGGCGGTGCTTTTCGCGGCCGAGACCGCGGGGATGCTCGACGAGCCGGTGCTTGTGTTCAACGGCGACGTCCTCACCGACCTCGACCTCGGTGCGCTTGTCGAGCTGCACAAGGACCGTGGCGCGGCGATCACGATCGCGCTGACGCCGGTCGAGGATCCTTCGCCCTACGGGGTGGCGGCCCTCGACGAGACGGGGCGCGTGCTCGAGTTCGTCGAGAAGCCGCCGCGGGACGAGGCCCCCTCGAACCTCATCAGCGCGGGCAGCTACGTCTTCGAACCCCGCGTCCTCGCCTCGATCGCGCGCGGCAGAACCGTCTCGGTTGAACGCGAGCTTCTGCCCCGCTTCGTCGCGCGGGGCGAGGCCTACGCCTACGCCTCCGACGCGTACTGGATCGACACGGGGACTCCCGAGCGGTACCTGCGAGCGCAGCTCGACGTGCTCGCAGGTCTCCGGCCGAACGTCATCCTGCCGGAGTCCCAGGAGCGCGCGCCGGGCGTGTTCGTCGCGCCGGGCGCCGTGCTCGAAGGCGAGGTGGTCGGCCGAGCGTTCCTCGGCGCAGGAGCGGTTGTCGAAGCCGGAGCGATCGTCGAGGACGCGGTCGTCGGACGCGGGACGCGGGTGAGGTCGGGGGCGACCGTGCGCGGCTCGGTCATCCTGTCCGGCGCGCTCATCGCCGGCAAGGCCACGGTCGAGGGCTCGATCGTCGGTCCCCGGGCGGTGATCGGCCAGGGTGCGTCGCTCTCGTCGTCGACGGTGATCGGTGCGGGATTCGTCGTCGATGACGATGACACCCTCGTCGGCGCGCGCCGCCCCGACTGACCGTCACGTGCACGCGCTCGTCACCGGCGGGGCGGGGTTCATCGGCTCGAACCTCGTCGATCGCCTGCTCGTCGAGAGGCACTCGGTCGACGTCGTCGACGACCTCTCGACGGGGTCGCTCGCCAACCTCGCCCGAGCCAGGGCCTTGGGCGGCGAGTTCCGCTTCCACCAGATCGACGTGACCGACCCGGGCGTCGTGACGCTGATCGAGCGTCGACGGCCGGAGATCGTCTACCATCTCGCCGGCCAGCCGAGCGTCGCCGCCTCGGTACGAGATCCGGGTTTCGACGCCGCGGTGAACATCGTGGGGACGGCCCGCGTCCTCGACGGCGCGCGCCGCGCCGGTGTCCGCAAGGTCGTCTACGCCGCGAGCGGCGGCTCGCTCTACGGTGCGCTCGAGCCGCGCGAGCTCCCGGTGGACGAGACGCACCCGTTCCGCCCGAGCTCACCGTACGGCGTGTCGAAGAAGGTCGCGATCGACTACCTCAGGGCGTTCCGTGACCTCTACGAGCTCGAGTTCACGGCGCTCGCGCTCGCCAACGTCTACGGGCCGCGCCAGAGCGCCGCGGGCGAGTCCGGCGTCGTGGCCCGCTTCGCCGCCGACTTGATCGCGCGACGGCCGTCGACGATCGACGGCGACGGCCACCAGACCCGAGACTTCGTCTTCGTTGACGACGTCGTCGACGCCTTCTGCCGCGCCGCGGCGCGCGGCGGTGGGCTCGTCCTCAACGTCGGCACCGGGGTGCAGACCTCGGTCGGGAAGCTCTACGCGACGATGGCGTCGCAGGCGGGTTCGCAGCTGGCGCCGGGCCACGGACCGGAGCGTCTCGGCGACCTCCGGGCGAACGCGCTCGACTCGGGGCGGGCGAAGCTCCACCTTGGCTGGACGCCGTGGACCTCGCTTGAAGAAGGCATCGCGGCGACGCTTGCCTTCGTCGCCCGCCAGGCCCGGGACCGGCCGCGCCGATGATCGCGGTCCTCGCCGGCGGGGTCGGGGCGGCACGCTTCCTCGAGGGGCTCGTCCGGGTCGTCGCCGAGTCAGAGCTCACGGTGATCGGCAACACCGGCGACGACGCGATCCTGCACGGCCTGCACGTGAGTCCGGACCTTGACACGGTCACCTACACGCTCGCCGGGGCGTCGAACCCCGCGACGGGCTGGGGACTCGCCGGCGACTCGTTCCGGACGATGGGCGCCGTCGACCGCTACCACGTCCCGACGTGGTTCCGGCTCGGGGACCTCGACCTCGCGACGCACCTCTTCCGCACCGTCCGGCTCGCCGAGGGGGCGGCGTTGAGCGAGGTGACCGCCGAGATCGCCGCGGCGTGGGGTCTCGGGTTCCGTCTGCTGCCGATGACCGACGACACGGTGCGCACGCGTCTGCGGCTCGCGAACGGCGAGGAGGTCGACTTCCAGGAGTACTTCGTCCGGTTGCGCCACGATGTCGCCGTGGCGTCGATCGCGTATCACGGGGCCGAGGCGGCGACTCCCGCGCCCGGCGTCCTGGCGGCGCTCGCCGAGGCCGAGGCGATCCTCATCGCGCCGTCGAACCCGTTGCTTTCGATCGCTCCCATCTTGGCGGTCCCCGGGATCGGCGCCGCCGTCGAACGCCGCCGGGAGCGCGTCGTCGCCGTGTCGCCGATCGTCGGTGGACGGGCGCTGAGGGGACCCGCGGACCGCCTCCTCGCCGAGCTCGGCCACGAATCCTCGGCGGTGGGCGTGGCTCGGCTGCTCGGCGGGTATGCGGGGTGTCTCGTCATCGACACGACGGACGCGAACCTCAACCCGGACGTCGTGGCTGCCGGTGTGCGGGCCGTCGTGGCGGATACCGTGATGCGCACCCCCGAGGTCGCGGCAGCGCTCGCCCGCGTCGCGCTCGGCGCCGTCGGGGGAGGGTCGCCATGACGTCGCCCTCGCTCGCGGTGATCGGCGTCGAAGGGCTTCCCGAGATCGTCCCGGGCACGAGCATCGGCGCCGTGCTCGCGAGGCGGGCGCCGCTCGTGGCGGGCGACGTCGTCGTCGTCACCCAGAAGATCGTCTCGAAGGCCGAGGGCCGTGTGGTGCCCGTCGCCGCCGGCGATCCCGACGCGAAGCGTCGACTCGCCGAAGCCGAAGCCACCCGGATCCTGCGGCGCCGGGGCGAGCTCGTCATCACCGAGACTCGTCACGGGTTCGTCTGCGCGAATTCCGGCGTCGACCTGTCGAACGTGGCGGAGGGTTTCGCCGTGCTGCTGCCAGCCGACCCCGACCGCTCGGCGCGGGGTATCCGCGACGCCGTCCGCGCCCTAGCCGGCATCGAAATCGGCGTGATCATCTCGGACACGTTCGGGCGCGCCTGGCGCAGGGGTCTCGTCGACGTCGCGATCGGCTGCGCGGGAGTCGCCGCTGTCGTCGATCTGCGCGGCTCGCTCGATGGGTCCGGGCGGGTACTCGCCGCGACGGAGATGTGCGTCGCAGACGAGATCGCCGCCGCGGCCGAGCTCGTCATGGGCAAGGCTGCCCACGTGCCGGTGGCGATCGTGCGCGGCGTCGACGCGTCGTGGCTGCGGGAATCCTCGGTCGCGACCGAGGTCGTGCGCCCGCACGGCGAGGACCTGTTCCGTTGATGGCGAGCCGGGGCGACGGTCCGAACGCCGGGCTCGACTGGGGCGTCGTCCTCGTCGTCGAGCAGCTCCGGCGGGCCGTGCCCGGCGGCATCGGCACCTACGCGCGCGGGCTCGTCGCCGGTCTCGCCTCCCTCGCCGGAGCCGAGCGGCCGCGCTGCCGACTCTACGCGTCCCGTGCGCCCGCCCTGCCGGATCCCCTCGACGCCCTCGGGTTCCCCGTTCAGACCTCCATTTGGCCCGCCGTGGCCCTGGTGCGCGCCTGGCGTGCCGGGCTCGGGCGGATCGGGCGCGAGGCCTCGCTCGTGCACGCCGTGTCGTTCGCCTTCCCGCCGAGCGCGGCGCCGCTGACCGTCACTGTGCACGACCTCGCCTGGCGGATCGTGCCGCAGAGCTTCCCGGCGCGGGGTCGCCGCTGGCACGAGAGGGCGCTCCGGCGGGTCGCCGGGCAGGCGGCGTGCACGGTCGTCCCGTCGGAGGCGACCGCCCGGGCGCTGCGGGAGGCGGAAGTCGGCATCGGCGACGACCGCATCGCCGTCGTCGAGGCGGGCTCGGACCATCTCGCGCCGGCCGACCCCGTGGCGACGAACGGCGTGCTCGCGCGCCTCGGCGTCGCGGGCGAGTACCTGTTGGCGGTGGGGACGCGCGAGCCGAGGAAGAACCTCTCGCGTCTTTTCGCGGCCTACGCCCTCAGCCGGCAGCGACACGCCGAGCCGTGGCCGCTCGTCGTCGTCGGACCGGCGGGCTGGGGGGGTGCGGCCGCGGACCCGCCGGCGGGAGTCGTCTTCGCCGGGCCGGTCACCGAGCCGGTGCTCTCCGGTCTGTACGCGCGGGCTCGCCTCGTCGCCTACGTGCCGCTCGTCGAGGGGTTCGGGCTGCCTGTCGTCGAGGCGATGCGGGCCGGCGCCCCGGTCGTCGCCAGCCGGGTCCCGGCTGCCGCTGGCGCCGCCTACGAGGTCGATCCCTACGACATCGAGGCGATCGCGGAAGGGCTCGTCCGGGTCGGCGCCGACGAGGCGCTGCGGGCGCGGCTTGTCGCGGCGGGTCGAGCCCGTGTCGAACCGCTCACCTGGCGGGCCGCGGCCGAGGGCCACCTCGCCGTGTGGCGACGCGTCGCCGGGTCCGAACAGTGAGCGGCCGTGACGCCCCGAGGGAAGGGATCGGGGTCGCGATCGATGTGAGCGCGGTGCCGCGCGGTCCGGTCGGCGCGGGCAGGTACACGGTCGCGGTCGTCGGCGCGCTCGCCCGGCGGGGCGACGTCGCCCTCGACCTCGTCACCCGGCGGTCGGACGCGGCGCGCTGGGCGGCCATCGCACCGGAGGGCGCCATCGTCAACTCGGCGCCGGACGGACGCGTGCTCCGCGTCGTCTACGGCGAGCTGGGAATGCGTGCCACCGTGCGGAAGAGGTGCCCCGAGGCGCTGGTGTTCTTCGGGCCGCACTACTCGATGCCGGCGGGGTTGGCGTTGCCCGCTGTCGTGACGGTCCACGACCTGTCGATGATCGACCACCCGGAGTGGCACGAGCGGAGCAAGGTCATCTTCTTCGGCCGGGCGTTGCGTCGCGCCGCGGCCTCGGCCGAGGCGGTGATCTGCGTGAGCGAAACGACCGCCCGCCGCTTCAAGGAGCTCTACCGACCGCACGGCGCCGTCCACGTCGTGCCCCACGGCGTCGACCACGTCGCGTTCGCTCCCGAGGAGCCGGCCCCGGGCTCGGATGCGGCCGTGCTCGGCCGTCTCGGCGTCGCCGAACCGTACGTGCTGCACCTCGGGACGGTCGAACCGCGCAAGAACGTGCCCGCGCTCGTCGCGGCGTTCGACGCCGTCGCGGACGGTCATCGGCGGCTCAGCCTGATCCTCGCGGGGCCGCCGGGCTGGGGGACCGGCGAGCTGGAGGGCGCGCTCGAGGCCGCGCGCCACCGGGACCGGGTCGTCCGCCTCGGCTACGTCGACGGAGCTGCGGTCCCGGCGCTGCTCCGGCGTTCCGCCGCCGTGGCGTACCCGTCGTTCGACGAAGGGTTCGGCCTTCCGGCCCTGGAGGCGTTGGCCTGTGGCACGCCGCTCGTGACGTCGGGTGGGACGGTGATGGCCGAACTCGCCGGCTCGGCGGCACTCACCGTCGACCCGGCCGATCCCTCGTCGCTCGTCGCGGCGCTCGAGACGGTGCTGACCGGCGGGCCGGGCGCGGACGTGCGCCGCGCCGAGGGTCTCGTCCGGGCACGTGACTTCACCTGGGAACGCTCGGCCGCCGGCCACGTGGAGGCGTTCCGGGCGGTTCTCGGCGGAAGCTGAGGCGATTCCGCAACTATTAGCGTGGCCGCGAGGGAAGGAGACGCGGTGCGGACGTTCGTCACCGGTGCATCCGGCTTCGTCGGGACGTGGCTCAGCCGCCACCTCGAGGCGTGCGGCGACGAGGTCTACCCGCTGCGGGACGAGTTCGACATCGCCGACGAGCGGGCGGTCGGGCGCGAAGCGTCGCGCGCGGCGCCGGACGTCATCTACCACCTCGCCGGGCTGCCCCACGTCGGGCGCTCGTGGGAGGCACCGGCGGAGACCTTCCGGGTGAACGCGCTCGGTACCCTCGTGCTCCTCGAGGTCGCGCGGAAACTCATGCCACGTCCTCGGGTCGTCCTCGTCAGCTCGGCTGAGGTGTACGGGATCGCCGGCAGCGCCGCGCTCGACGAGGACACGCCGCTCCGACCGGTGAGCCCCTACGCGGCGAGCAAGGTCGCGGCGGAGTACGTGGGCCTGCAGGCGTTCCTCGGTCGGGGCCTCGAGGTCGTCCGGGTCCGGCCCTTCAACCACGTGGGACCCGGTCAGGCCGATTCCTTCGTCGTCTCCGCCCTCGCTCGGCGTGTGGTCGAGGCCGAGCGCGCCGGGTCGGGCGAGGTGCGTGTCGGCAACCTCACCGCGGCGCGGGACTTCACCGACGTGCGCGACGTCGTCCGGGCCTACCGGTTGCTCGCTGAGCTCGGGGCGGGCGGTGCCGTCTACAACGTCTGTTCGGGTTGCGCGGTGCCGATCGCGACGATCCTCGCCGAGATCCTCTCCCTCGCGCAGCGGCCGCTCGTTCCGGTCGAGGACCCGGCCCTCGTGCGACCGATCGACCTGCCGACCCTCCTTGGCGACGGGAGCCGGCTCGCGGCGCTCACCGGTTGGAAGCCCGAGATCCCGCTGCGCCAGACGCTCGTCGACGTGATGCGCGCCACCCGGGAGGGCGTCTAGACGGGCCGTGGCCGGCGCCTGAGCGTGGCGGGGCCACCCGGGCTAGCGTGAGGTCTCCGATGCCGGAGGATCACGCGCCACCGGTCGTCGCCGTCGTCGTCGCCTCCGATTCTGGACCGTGGTTCGAGAGATGCCTCGCCGCGCTTGCGGCGCAGGACTACTCGAACCTGACGACGCTCGTCGTCGACGCGGCAAGCAGCGAACCGCTCGCGCGCCGGGTCGCCGCGGTCGCGCCCGGTTTCTACGTCACCCGCCTCGACGCGAACGCGGGCTTCGGTCCGAGCGCCAACGCCGTGCTCGACGTCGTCGAGGGGGCGACGTACTACCTGTTCTGCCACGACGACGTCGTTCTCGACCCCAACGCCGTCCGGGTGATGGTCGAGGAGGCGTTCCGCTCGAACGCCGGCATCGTCGGCCCGAAGCTCGTCGACGAGGCCGAGCCGGATCGGATCCTGCAGCTCGGTCTCAACATGGACCGATTCGGGGCGCCGGTGCGCCGGGTGGAGCGTCGCGAGTTCGACCAGTCCCAGCACGACGAACCCCGTGAGGTGTTCGCCGTGCCGGGCGGGTGCATGCTCGTGCGGACCGACCTCTTCGTCGCCATCGGGGGGTTCGACCCGGAGATCTCGATGTTCGGCGAGGACATCGACCTTTCCTGGCGGGCCCGCATCGCCGGCGCCCGCGTCGTCGTGACACCGCTCGCGACCGTGCGCCACCTCGAGGCGACCGCGGCGCGACACCGGCCGCTCCCCGAGGCCCGCGCCCTGCAGTGGCGCCACATGCTGCGCGCCGCGCTGAAGAACTACGGGCCGACCCGGCGGACGCGCATCGTCGTCCAACTCGTCGCGTTGAGCGCCCTCGAGGTCGTGTACCTCGCGCTCGCCGGTCGGCGCCGACGGGCCCTTGAGGTGATCGACGCCTGGCGTTGGAACCTCGCTCCGGCGCGGAATCTCGGCGGTGCCCGGGCCGCCGTCGGTGCGACCCGTCGGGTGCCTGACCGGGTCGTGCTGCGCCTCGCGGCGCGTCGCTCGTCGCGTCTGCTACGCGCCGCGCGCCCGCGTGTCGAGGCGCTTGTGCTGCGCTGGTCCCGCCGGCACGGCGCCGAGTCGTGTCCTGCGCCCGGGTTCGTCGACGAGCGCCGCCGTCCACGCTGGATGACCGTCTGCGCCCTCGTCGCCGGGTTCGTCGCCGTCGTCGGGTCGCGGCTGTTGCTCTCCGGCCACCTGCCACTCGTCGGTGGCTACCTGCCGATTCCGGAGCCGTTCCATCTCATCGCGACCTACCTCGGCGGGACGACGGACCGAGGCACCCAGCCGACCGGTCCCGCTTCGCCGGCGTTCGCGATCCTCGGGCTCGCGGGGATCGTCGCGGCGGGGTCGATGGGTGTGGTCCTCAAGGTCGGGATGATCGTCGCGGTCGCCGCCGGGGTGTTCGGCGTCGGGCGCCTCGTCCGCCCGCTCGGTCCGCGTGAGGTGTCGTTCGCCGCGGGGATCACGTACCTGTTCCTCCCGCTCGCCTGGAACGACCTCGCCCGGGGTGATCTCCAGGCGCTCGTCGTCTACGGGGGGATGCCCTGGATGCTCGCCCGCGTCGCCCGGGCGACGGCGCTCCCGCCGTACGGCGACGAGCGCCTGCCGATGTTCGGGCGCGCGACCGTCGAGGAGTGCTTGAGCCTCGGGGTGATCGTCGCCGTCGTCGCCTCGTTCGCGCCGGCGGCGGTCGTCGCCCTGCTCGTCGTCGCGGTCGCCACCGTCGGCGTCACGTTCGTGGTCCGGGGGGTCGCTCGGGGGCGGCAGTCGTTGCGCGGTCTCGTCGTCGCCGGCGGGTCGGTCGTCGTCGCGTTCGTGCTCTGCTTCCCGTGGTCCGTCACGTTCTTCCAGTCCGGCGCCCGGTGGAGCGCGGTCACGGGCGTCGTGGCGCCGGGGTCGGCCGTGCCGAACCTCAGCGCGCTCCTGCGCTTCGACCTCGGGCCGATCGGACGCGGTCCGCTCAGCTATGCGTTCGTGGCGGCGGCCCTCTTCGTCCTCGTCGTCGGGACGGCCGAGCGGTTCGCCTGGGGCGTGCGGTGGTGGGGCGCGGCCCTGGCGGCGTTCGGCTTCACCTGGGTCGCGGACGAGGGCTGGCTCGGCGGGGGAGGAGGCGCGGCCCGCGAGCTCGTGGTTCCGGCGGCGGTGTGCATCGCCGCGCTCGTCGGGCTCGGGGTCGCCTCGATGACGCGAGAGGTGTCTGGCTCGCGGCTCGGCTGGCGTCAGCCCGCGACGATCGCGTTCGCCGTCGTCGCCCTCGCCGGCCTGCTGCCCGTGCTCGCCGAAGCCTGGGGCGGGCGCTGGAACCTCCCGGAGATCGGCTACGACTCGGTGCTCGCGGCGACGGGCGGGGTCAAGGGCCAGAGCCCGTCGGCGCGCGAGCTCTGGCTCGGCGCGCCTCTCGCCTTGCCGCTCAAGGGATGGCAGATCCGGCCGGGTTTCGCCGAGGCCCTCACGCTCGCGGGGCTGCCGGACGCCACGGCACTCTGGCCGAACGCGAACCCTGGCACCGCGGCGGTGCTCGCCGAGGCGGTCACCGACGCCGAACTCGGTCGTACGGTCGAGCTCGGCCAGCTCCTCGCGCCGAGCGGGGTCTCGCTCATCGTCATCCCGACCGCGTTCGCGCCCGTGCTGGCAGGCGTCCAGTCTGCGACCCCGGCACCACCGCCGAAAGGTCTCATCGCCGCCCTCGCGAATCAGCAGGACCTGCGGGAGCTGCCGAGCGAGGGGGGGACGTACTTCTTCGAGAACATGGCCCGGCCGGGTTCCTCGGTGGAGGTACCCTCCGTTCCCGGCGGATCGACCCCGGCGCCGTTGCGCAGCCTCGGTGTCGTGGCGGCGCTCGCTGGCTGGCTCGCCACCGGCGCGGTCGCGGTGACCCGACGTCGGCGGACCCGACGGGCCCGGAGGGTCCGGGGAACGAGCGCCTCGGCCGATCCGGCGCCGGTCGTCCCGGCGGAACCCGGTCCGATCGGTGGGCTGACGTGACGGCCAGGAACGGCACGACCGAGGTCGGGGAGCGCCGCCGTCTGTCGGTCGCGACGGTGCTCGTCGCGCTCGCCCTCGCCGGCGTGGCGAGCGTGCTCATCCACCCGGCGGGGGCGCATCCGCCCTCCCCGTCGCTCGCGGCGGCGGCGGACGGCCTGCCGGGGGCGCGCTCGACGGCGTGGTTCTGCGCGGGTCCCCTGCCGGTCGGGACGCCGGGCGAGGCGTCGTCGATCGCGATCGCGAACGGCGGCGCGTCCCCGGTCGCCGCCACGGTGACGATCGTCGCGGCGGAGGGTGCGCCCGTGACGGAGGAGATCTCGATTCCGGCGAGCGACGAGTCGGTCGTCGGGCTGCCGCACCGGCCCAGCGCGACCTCGGTGGCGGCGCGGGTCGTCGTCGACGGCACGGGCGTCGAGGTCGCCGAGCTCGTCCACGGCGCGCTGGGACCGGACGCCTCGCCCTGCGTCGAGCAGATGACGGGGACCCAGTACCTCGCGGCGGGGAGCACGGCGGCGCGCAACGACGTCGTGCTCGCGCTCTACGACCCGGGCGCGACTCCCGCGGTCGCGAACGTCTCGTTCGCGACGCCGACCGGGCCGGCGTCGCCGCCCGCGTTCCAGGGGGTGCTCGTCGCGGCCGGTCACGTCGTCGTCCTCGACGTCGCGCACTCGCTGCCGTTCCGCAGTTCCCTCGCTGCGACCGTTCGTTCGTCGGGGGGCGCCCTCGTCGCGGGCGCGCTCGACGTCGTGGAGAACCGTGGCGTCGAGCTCGAGGCGCTCGAGATCCCGGTTGCCAAGCCCGCGACGAGGTGGTTCTTCCCCGCCGCTCCGGCGGGCGCGTCGGCGCGGCAGACGTTCGACCTCCTCAATCCCGGGCGTCGCCCGGCCGAGATCGAGATCGGGCTCGACGGGCCGGGCGGGGTCGGCCACATCGCGCTGTCGCTCGCCCCCGGCGCGACGTTGCGCTACGCGCCGGCCCCGGACGAGTCGGCGGCCGCGGTGCGCTGGGCGAGCGTCAGCGCGACGAACAAGGTGCCGATCGTCGCGGTCCGCGAGCTGCTCGTCGCCTCGCCCGTCAGCGTTCCGGCTCCCCGCGTGAGGAGCGCCGCGGCGCGCCGTCGTCGCGCCCTGCACCAGCTGCCGTTGCTCCCCGTCGGCTTCACGCTCACCTCGGGGGTCACGGAACCGGCCACGCACTGGGTGCTTCCCGGCGGTCAGAGCGACGCGCACGTCTCGGAATTCGTGACGGTGGCCAACCCCTCGGCGGGGCCCGCGACGGTCTGGATCCGACCGATGAGGGGCTCGTTCGCCGGTATGGCCCCGCTTAGGGTCGCCGCTCACGGCTCGCTCGTCGTCGACCTCGCCGAGCTGCCGACGGCTGCGGGCCTCTTCGCACTCCGTGTCACGAGCGACGTGGCCGTCGTCGCGGGCGGGGAGCTCTACGTCAGGGGTCCGAGAGGTTCACCAGGTTTGGCGGCCGCGGCGGCGTTCGGGCTCGGCTGAGCGTTCGCGCCGGACTCGCCGTTCGCGCCGGCGCCGGCGGTGGCCGGGACGGGCTGGGGCGCCGGCCCGACGATGCCGCCGACGACGTGGGCGACGTCGGGCTGCTCGCCGTGGACGGGTCGCCCGTAGGCGCTGTCGATGAGGCGGGCGACCTCGGCCCCGTCGATCGACTCGTGCTCGAGGAGGGCCTTGGCGACGGCCTCGAGGCCGGCGCGGTGCTCCTCGAGAATGCGGCGTGCCCGTTCTTCCTGGTCTCGCAGGATACGCGCGATCTCCTCGTCGACGACGCGGCTCGTGTCCTCGGAGTAGTCGCGGGTGTGCATGAGATCCTCACCGAGAAAGACCGTTCCCTGTGAGCCCCACGCCATCGGGCCGACGCGGTCAGACATCCCCCATTCCCGGACCATCTTGCGGGCGAGCTCGGTGTTGCGCTGCAGGTCGTCGCTCGCACCCGTCGACAGGTCGCCGTAGATGATGAGCTCGGCGACGCGGCCGCCCATCCGCACGCACAGCGAGTCCTCGATGTACTCGCGCCGGTAGATGTGCTTCTCCTCGACGGGAAGCTGCCAGGTGACACCGAGCGCGAGGCCCGTCGGGATGATGCTCACCTTGAGAAGTGGGTCGGCGAAGGGCAGGACGTAGGAGAGGATGGCGTGCCCGGTCTCGTGGTAGGCGACGCGGGACTTCTCGGCGTCGGAGAGCACGAGCGAGTCGCGCTGCTGGCCCATGAGGACGCGGTCGCGCGAGGCGTCGAAGTCCTGCATCTCGATGACCTGGCTGCTGCGCCGGACGGCGTGGAGCGCGGCCTCGTTCACGAGGTTGGCGAGATCCGCGCCGCTCATGCCGGGCGTGCCGCGCGCGACGACCTCGAGGTCGACGTCGGGTCCGATCCTCTTGTCTCGGCAGTGCACCTGGAGAATCGGCATGCGCTCCGACAGGTCGGGAAGGGGAACGATGATCTCCCGGTCGAACCGCCCGGGTCGCAGGAGTGCGGGGTCCAAGATGTCCGGTCGGTTCGTCGCCGCCATCATGACGACGCCCTCGGCGGAGTCGAAGCCGTCCATCTCGTTCAGCATCTGGTTGAGCGTCTGTTCGCGTTCGTCGTGGCCGCCGCCGAGCCCGGCGCCGCGTTTGCGCCCGATCGAGTCGATCTCGTCGACGAAGATGATCGCGGGCGCCTGTTTGCGCGCGTTCATGAACAGGTCGCGCACGCGGCTCGCACCGACGCCGACGAACATCTCCATAAAGTCCGATCCGCTCACCGAAAGGAAGGGCACGCCGGCCTCACCGGCGACCGCCCGCGCGAGGAGCGTCTTGCCCGTCCCCGGGGGTCCGACGAGCAGGACGCCCTTCGGGATGCGCGCGCCGATCTCTCGGAAGCGCCCGGGGGACTTGAGGAAATCGACGATCTCGCTGATCTCCTGCTTGACCCCGGTGTAGCCCGCGACGTCGGCGAAGGTCGTGCGCGGCCGTTCGGTCGAGTACACCTTGGCGCGCGACCGTCCGATCGACATGATCCCCGACATCTGCCCCTGGGCGCGGCGTTGCAGCCAGATGAAGAGGGCCGCGATGAGCGCGATCGGCACGATGTAGATGATCAGGTCCGGGAGGATGCTCGAGGTCGGGGTCTCGAACTTCACCGTCGCCCCGGACGCGCCGAGCCGGGCGATCTCCGTCGCCGAAAGCGCGAGCGGACCGGTCGTCGAGTAGTTGGCGCCGGCGTGGAAGGTCGCCTTGAACTGGCCGGTGATCGCACCCGAGGTGTTGTTGACCGTCACGGTCTTGAACTCGTGGCGCGAGAGGTCCTGCTGGAAGCTGCTCCAGCCGATGGCTTGCGAGCTCGAATGCGAGATCAACGACGAGCCGAACAGGACGAGCACGAGCACGACGACGAGACCGGCGAGCACCCATCGCCAGGTCGTGTCACCGCCCCCGCTCGGCATGCCGGAACCCGACCCGCCCGGTTGGCGCATATCGTCAGGAGCTCTGCCCATCAGGGACATCGTAGGCGCCTGGCTGCGACGGCCGGTCGGCACCGCGGGCGGGGAGAGTTGACCGACCGCTTCGCGCAGGCGACGCTCAGGGGGTGGACGCCGCCGAATCGCGCGCTGGCCACGAAGTCGCGCGGCGTGGGCTCGCCGGAGCGAACCGGTACGGGCTCGGCTGGGCGCTCGGCGGCCTCGCGGTCGGCTATCTGTTGTCAGCGATCGCGGATGCTGCCTACGTCGGCGCGAGCGGCCACGCCCACGTTTCGGGCGGTCTCGGCGACGAGCTCGTGCGTCTTGTCGGGCTGTGGATCGGGCTCGCCGGCGCGGCCGTCGCGGCCGCGTGGTCCCAGCAGCGGACCGGTCTTTTCCGCCTCCGGCCGGCGCTCGCCCGTGAGTACGGCTTCTCGATCCGGCTCTGGCCGGACGTGCCCGTCGGGATCGCCTGCGGTGTCGCGGCGCAGTACCTCCTCGCGCCCGTGTTGGAACTGCCGCTCCTGCCGTTCGTCCCGCACCTCTTCCACCGGCTTGGCGCGCCGGCGCGCTCGCTCGTCGCGGACGTCCACGGTCCGGGGCTCGTCGTTCTCGGGCTCTTCCTCTGCGTAGTCACGCCGCTCGTCGAGGAGCTCTTCTTCCGGGGCCTGCTGCTGCGGTCGCTCTTCGGCGTGTTCGCGTCCCGTCTCGGACGCGCCGCCGTGCCGGCCGCGGTCGTCGTCGTCGGGCTCGTCTTCGGACTGGCCCACTTCGAGGCGCTGCAGTTCACGGCGCTCGCCGGATTCGGCATCGTCGTCGGCGCGATCGCGACGAGAACTGGCCGGTTGGGAACGGGAATCTTCGCTCACGCCGCGTTCAACGCGGTGGCGTTCATCTCGGTCGCGGCCATCCACCTCTGAGCCGTGGTGCACAGGTGGCGCCGCGGACCGTGCGGGTAAAGTCGGTGGTGGTGGCCGACGGCGGTGAGCTTGGCGCAATCTTCAAGGCCTACGACGTCCGTGGCGTCGTGCCGATCGAGCTCGACGGGCGGCGCAGCTTCGCGATCGGGGCCGGGTTCGCGCGTTTCGCCCGACGCGTCGAGGACGCGCGTCGCCTCGTTGTCGCCCACGACATGCGGATTTCGGGCGTCGAGCTCGCCGATGCGTTCACGGCGGGCGCGGAGTCCGAGGGCACCGAGGTCGTCCTCGTCGGCCTCGCTTCGACCGACCTGCTCTACTACGCCTCCGGGGTGCTCGGTGTGCCCGGCGCGATGCTCACGGCTTCGCACAATCCGCCGGAGTACAACGGGATCAAGTTCTGCCTCGCCGGCGCGAGACCTGTCGGGCAGGATACGGGGCTCGCCGACGTCCGGCGGGCCGCCGAGGAAACGTTGTCTCGCGTCGGTGCCGACGTGCCCGCGCCGCAGGCGAGGAACGACGGACGGGACTGGCCGGGCGAGTTCGCCCGCCACGTTCGTTCCTTCGTCGACGTGTCGTGCCTTCTGCCGTTGCGGGTCGTCGCCGACACGGCGAACGGCATGGGCGGCCTCATCGCGCCGCGCGTCTTCGAAGGGCTGCCCTGCACCCTCGACCTGCTCTACGGCGAGCTCGACGGGACCTTCCCGAACCACCCGGCGAACCCGCTCGGGCTGGAGAACCTGGAGGACCTGCGCGCCCGGATCCTCGCGACCGGGGCTGACCTGGGGTTGGCCTTCGACGGCGACGCCGACCGGGTGTTCGTCGTCGACGAGCTCGGCGAACCGCTGTCCGGCTCGACGACGACGGCGATCGTCGCCCGGGCGATGCTGGAGAAGCACCCCGGCGAGACCGTCCTGTACAACCTGATCTGTTCGAAGACGGTTCCCGAGGTCATCGGCGAGTGCGGCGGCGTGGCGGTGCGCACCCGGGTCGGCCATTCGTTCATCAAGACCCGGATGGCCGAGACGGGGGCGGTCTTCGCGGGCGAACACTCGGGGCACTACTACTTCCGGGAGAACTTCCGGGCGGACTCGGGGATCGTCGCCGCCGTCGTCGTGCTCGAGGCGCTCTGCCGCGCCAAGTTGGCGCTGTCGCAGCTGCGCAGGCCGTTCGAGCGTTACGCCGACTCCGGTGAGCGGAACACTCGCGTCGGCGACGCCGCGGCCGTCATCGCGTCCCTCGCGCGGCACTTCGCGGCGCAGGGCCGGCCCGTCGACGATCTCGACGGACTGACGGTCGACCTCGGCGAGTGGTGGTTCAACGTTCGGCCGTCGAACACCGAGCCGCTGCTGCGACTGAACGTCGAGGCGAACGACCCCGGATCGTGCGCCGAGCACGTCGGCGAGGTCGAGGCGTTGATCCGGCGAGCCGATCACGGCGACTGAGGGGACGCGATGAGTCTCGACCCGTTCCTCCTGTCGATCCTCGTTGACCCGGAGGACAAAGAACCGCTCTGGTACTTCGCCGACGAGGCGGCGCTCTACAACCCGCGGTCGCGGCGTCGCTACGCCGTGCGCGACGGGATCCCGGTGCTTCTCGTCGGCGAGTCGGAGGAGTTGGACGAGACCGAGGCGACGCGACTCGCGGCGCGCGCCTCGGCGGCCGTCGTCACCGGCGGGCGGCCCCGGGGGCCCGAGGACCCCGGTGACCAGTCGGACGGGTGATGCGCTTGCGTCGCAACCGTCGTTTCCCAGACTCGCTCGGGATGTACGCCGCCGCGGCCGGGTTGCCCGAACTGCTGGCCACGTCGATCGACGAGGCCGAGCGGCTACCGTCGCTCGCTGCCGCGCGCCCCGGTGCGGTCGTGATCTGCGGCTCCGGTCCGGCGGGGATCGCCGCCGAGATCGTCGGCGCCGCGTTGACCCCGACGATCGGCGTGCCGCTGGTCCTCGTCCCGACCGGGGCGGTTCCCCCCTTCGTCGGACCCGAGTCGCTCGTGTTCGTGGTCTCGTTCTCCGGTGACGACCCGGGCAGCCTCGACGCCGCCGACGAGTCGTTGCGCCGCGGAGCCCACCTCGTCGCGGTCACGGGGGGAGGCGAGCTCGCCCGGCTCGCCGCGCAAGCCGGGGAACCGGTCGTCACCCTGCCTGCTGTCCCGAGAGCCCGGGGCGCGCTCCTCGCGGTGGTCGCGGCGGTCTTCGTCGGGCTGGAACGGGCGGGCCTCGTCGAACACGCCCGCTCGACGCTCGAGGCCGCGCACCGCCAGGCGGCGAGCCGGCGAGACGCCCTCGTGGCGGCGGATGGCGGGATCGCCGCCGAGCTCGCCCGCCGGATCGGGCGGACGTTCCCGTTCCTCTGCGGCGCGTCGGGTCTCGGGGCGGTGGCGGCCCGTTGGTGGCAGGCGGAGATCGCCGCCAACGCGCGCACGCTCGCCATGACGGCATCCGCGCCCGAGCTCCTCTGGGACGCGATCGCCGCCTTCGGTCAGGGTGGCGACGTCACTCGGCAGATCCTCACGCTCGTCGAACTGCGGTCGGACTTCGAGCCGGCGCGCGCGGCGGCGGCGTTCGTCGCGATCGACGAGTTGCTCACCGAGGTCGTCGCCGGCCGGCTCGTCGTGCACGCCGAGGGCGAGACGCTGCTCGCCCAGCTCGTCGACCTTGTCGTCGTCGGCGAGTTCGTCTCACTGCACCTCGGCCTGAACGCTGGGCTCGATCCCGGCCCGGCGCCTGCGATCGACGACGCGACCGAGACGTCCGGCGCGCGACGAGCGGCGCGCCCGAACCGGCCGAGGTGACAATGCGGTCCCGATCGGCGAGCATGGTCGGCAGACAACAGGTGCCGGTTCCTGGCGCGGTCGCGCTCGATCGGCGGACGCGACGGAAAGGGCGCAACGTGGAGAAGGACACGATGACTCCGGAACACGCGACCCCCGGCGACTTCGCCGACGCGTCCCTCGCCGACCTCGGGCGTCAGCGGATCGCGTGGGCGGGCTCGAACATGCCCGTTCTCGCGTCGATCCGCAAGCGTTTCGCGGCCGAGAAGCCGCTCGCCGGGACGACGATCGCCGCCTGCCTGCACATCACGACCGAGACGGCGAACCTGCTGCGGACCCTGCAGGCCGGCGGGGCCGAGGTCATCGCCTGCGCCTCGAACCCGCTGTCGACCCAGGACGACGTCGCCGCCTCGCTCGTTCTCGACGAGGGGATCGCGACCTACGCCTTGCGCGGCGAGGACTCGGGCCGTTACTACGCCCACATCGACGCCGTGCTCGACGCCCACCCGACCATCACGATGGACGACGGGTGCGACCTCGTGTCGCGTTTGCACCAGGCCCGTCCAGGCCAGGTGGGTGAGGTCCTCGCCGGGACCGAGGAGACGACGACCGGCGTGATCCGGCTGCGGGCGATGGAGCGGGACAAGGCGCTCCGCTACCCGATCATCGCGGTGAACGACGCCGACACCAAGCACATGTTCGACAACCGTTACGGAACCGGCCAGTCGACCCTCGACGGGATCATCCGGTCGACGAACGTGCTTTTCGCGGGGTCGCGTGTCGTCGTCGCCGGTTACGGCTTCTGCGGCAAGGGCGTCGCCTCGCGGGCGCGGGGCCTCGGAGCCATCGTCACGGTCACGGAGATCAACCCGCTGCGTGCCCTCGAGGCGGTGATGGACGGCTTCATCGTGGCGCCGATGGGCGTCGCGGCGGTCGATGGCGAGATCTTCATCACGGTGACCGGCAACCGGGACGTGCTTCGTGCCGAGCACTTCGCGGTGATGCCCGACGGCGCGATCGTCGCCAATTCCGGTCATTTCGACGTGGAGATCGATCTCGTGGCGCTCGCCAAGCTCGCCGACGGGCGGCGCCGGGAGGTCCGTCCGAACGTCGAGGAGTTCGCCATCCCCGACGGCAAGGGCGGGACGAAGCGGGTCCTCGTCGTCGCCGAGGGTCGGCTCGTCAACCTCGGCGGTGCCGAAGGACACCCCGCGGCGGTGATGGACATGTCGTTCGCCAACCAGTCCCTCGCCGTCGAATGGGTGCTCCGGAACCGCAGCGGGCTCGAGCCACGTGTCTACGACGTGCCGACCGAGATCGACCAGGAGATCGCGCGCCTGAAGCTCGACTCGATGGGCGTGCGCGTCGACGAGCTCACCGCGGCGCAGCGCGTCTACCTCGGCTCGTGGACCTCGGGAACCTGACGCGGACCTAGACTCGGGCGAGGCCGGGAGCGGGTCTGTGGTTGAAAGTCGATGCCAGCCGCAGGCGAAACGACCCACGTAAGGCAACCCGTGGTTGCCGAGCATGGTGCGGCTTAGAGGTAAGCCCCGCTCACGCGGCGCCGCCCGGTGTCGCGTGGAGAAGGAGCGAAGCGTGCCGTACAGGGTGGTGCCGGGTCGGTCCCGACCGACCGCCGCCACCGGGAACGTCATCTCCTCCGCGGGCGAGTGTGGGGACAAAGACCAGGTCAGCCGCTCCCGGCTGGCGCATTCGACGCGGCGGGACCGGGCAGCGGGTCACGTCTCGCTCGTCGGTGCGACCGCGACCGGCAAGACCGCGGCCGCGGTGCGCTACGCGCGACGTCATGCGGCCGTTGAGCTCGTGTCGGTCGACGCCATCGCCGTGTACCGCGGACTGGACATCGGGACCGCCAAGCCCACCTCGGCTGAACGGCTCGGCGTCACGTGGCATCTCGTCGACGTGTGCGAACCCGACGAGGAGTTCTCCGTCGCCCGCTTCCAGTCGGCGGCGCGTGCCGCGATCGGCGGGATCGAGGATCGCGGCCACCGCGCCGTTCTCGTTGGCGGGACGGGTCTTTATCACCGCGCGCTCGTCGACGAGCTCGACCTGCCCGGACGTTATCCGGAGGTCGCGTCGGCGCTCGAACGCGAGGTCGACGGGCCGGGCGGGCTCGCCGGGCTCTACGAGCGGTTGCGCGACCTCGACCCGATCGCGGCGGCGCGTATCGAGCCGACGAACCGCCGTCGCCTCGTGCGAGCCCTCGAGGTCGTGATCGGCTCCGGCCGACCCTTCAGCGCGTCGGGTCCCGGCCTCGAGCACTACCATCCGACGCGCTTCTCCCTCATCGGACTGACGCTGGCGCGTCGCGAGCTCGACAGGCGGATCGGAGAGCGACTCGAGGCACAGCTCGCCGCGGGGTTCGTCGAGGAGGTCGCCACGCTCGTCGCGGCGGAGCGGGGGTTGTCCCGTACCGCCCGCCAGGCGCTCGGTTACCGTGAGCTCATCGACCACGTCGAGGGGCGCACGACACTCGACGCGGCCCGCGCCGAGATCCTCCGGCGGACACGCGTCCTCGCGCGACGCCAGGAATCCTGGTTTCGGCGGGACCCGCGCATCGTCTGGCTCGACGCCGCACGACGCGACCTCGACGATGCGCTCGACGAGGCCGTCGGCGCGGCGGGCCGCGGCGGAACCTCGGCGCGAAACTGACGTCGTGGCACCGCTCGAGGTCTGGAAGTACGAGGCCGTCGGGAACGACTTCCTCGTCATCGCCGACTGGGAGAAAGCGGGCCGTTTCGACGCCGACCTCGCCCTGGCGCTCTGCGACCGCCACCGCGGCATCGGGGCCGACGGGCTGTTGCGCCTCTCGGCACCGCAACGCGGCGGCGTCCTCCGGATGGACGTGCTCAACGCCGACGGGTCGTGTGCCGAGACGAGCGGCAACGGGGTGCGCTGCGCCGTGCTCTGTGCGCGTGACATCGGACTCGTCACGGCGGACCGCCTCGTCGTCGAGACCGTGGTGGGGAACGTCTCGGCGTCGATCGACGCCCCGGATGCGACGGTCCCCGCCACGGTGCGGGTGGACATGGGGGTGGTCCGGGTCACGCCGCTTCCGGCCTCGCCCGTGGAGGGCCGGCGGGCCTTCCTGGCCGATGTCGGCAACCCGCACCTCGTCCTCATCGGGGCGACGCTTGGCGATGTCGATCTCGCAACCGTCGGTCCCACGCTCGAGCGCAGCGTCCCCGGCGGGCAGAACGTCGAACTCGTGGCGTGCCACGAGGGAGCCGATGAGCTCGACCTCGTCGTCTGGGAGCGGGGGGCCGGTCTCACTCTGGCGTGCGGATCCGGCAGCGTCGCCGCCGCGGCGGCCGCCCACGCGACCGGGCTCGTCGGCGTCGTCGTCGTCGTTCACAACCCCGGCGGCGATCTCGTCGTCGAGCTCGCGCCCGCCGGGCACGGTCTCGAGGCGACGCTCGTGGGGCCGGCGCGTCGTGTCGGGAAGATCGTCGTCGACGCAGGCATGCCGCCGACCGAGGCGGGGCGCGTCACGTGACGCTCATCGAGCGCCGGTTCCGAGAACGGATCGTCCTCGTCGGGGTGGTCGCACGACCGCGCGGTCTCGGGGAGGTCGAGGCGAGTCTCGATGAGTTAAGCCTTCTCATCGGCACCGCGGGTGCCGATGAGGTGGCCCGTGTCGTTCAGGCGCGCGACGCGATCGACCCGGCGACCTACATCGGACGCGGCAAGGCCGAAGAGCTGCACGTGCTGTGCGAGTCGGTCGACGCCGACACCGTCGTCTTCGATGACGAACTCAGTCCGGCCCAGCAGCGCAACCTCGAGGGGATCCTCGGTCGCACGGCGATCGATCGGACCGCGGTGATCCTCGACATCTTCGCCCAGAACGCCCGGAGCGAGGAGGGTCGCGCCCAGGTCGAACTGGCCCTTCTCCAGTACCGGCTGCCACGGCTGCGGGGCAAGGGGATGACCCTTTCCCAGCAGGCGGGAGGCATCGGGACGCGGGGTCCAGGTGAGACCCAGCTCGAGGTGGACCGGCGGCGCATCACGCGGCGGATCCAGAGGCTCGAGATCGCGCTTGCGAACCTCGAGTCGACGCGAAAGACCCAGCGACGACAGCGACGGCGGGGTTCGCGCCGGACCGTCTCGCTTGTCGGCTACACGAACACCGGCAAGTCGACGCTCCTCAACGCCCTGACCGATGCCGACGTGCTTGTCGAGAACCGCCTCTTCGCGACGCTCGACCCGAGGACGCGTCGTCTCGAGCTACCCGGGGGCGAGACCGTCCTGTGTTCGGACACGGTCGGCTTCGTGCGCAAACTCCCGCACCAGCTGGTCACCGCCTTCCACTCGACGCTCGAGACGGTCGCCGATTCGGACCTGCTCGTTCACGTCGTCGACGCGGCGGTGGCGGACCCCGACGGCCAGATCGGCGCGGTGCGGGCGGTGCTCGCCGAGATCGGGGCGGACTCGGTGCCGGAGATCTTCGCCTTCAACAAGTGCGATCTCGACGCTCGCGCGGCCGCACGCCTGCGCCGGCTGCACCCGGATTCGGTCGTCTGCTCGGCGGTGACGGGGGAAGGCCTCGCCGACGTGCTGCGCACGATCGCCGACGCGCTGCGGCGGCACGATCGCACGGTGGAGCTGTCGATCCCCTACGAGCGGGGCGACGTCATCGCCGCGTTGCACCGCAGCGGCGAGGTCCTCGACCAGCACGACTCCGGATCCGGGCTCGCGGTGCGGGTGCGGCTCGACGACGCGGGCCGGACCCGTTTCTCGCAGTACGTGACCGTCACGACCCCCGCCGGCGACGGCGACATCGACGGCGAATGGTCGAGATAAACGGGTCCGCGCCGGACGTTCCCGGTCGAGGCGTCCGGTCGCGTTAGCCTCGCCGCGGGAGGCGTGATGGACGGACTCGAGTCCGCGATCCACGAGCTGTGGCGGCGCCGGGGCGGGCTGGCAGCCGCCGACCGAGACGCCTGCGCGACGGTCACCGCCGCGATCGAACTCCTCGACTCGGGTGCGGCACGGGTCGCGGAGATCGACCAGGGCGGCGAGGTGGTCGTCCACGAGTGGTTGCGCGAAGCGATCCTGCTGCTGTTCGTGCTCTCCCGGGTCGAGACCGACGAACTCGGGCCGTTCGAGTTCGCCGACAAGATCCCGTTGAAGAAGGACTACGTCGCCAAGGGCGTCCGTGTCGTACCGGGCGCGTCGGCGCGCTGGGGGTCGTTCCTCGACCGGGGCGTGATCCTCATGCCGAGCTACGTGAACATCGGCGCCCGGGTCGGCGCCGGGACGCTCGTCGACACCTGGGCGACGGTCGGGTCCTGCGCCCAGATCGGGGCGCGGGTCCACCTCTCGGGTGGTGTGGGCATCGGCGGCGTGTTGGAGCCGCCGAATGCCGTTCCCGTGGTCGTCGAGGACGACGCCCTGATCGGCAGTCGGTCCATCCTCACCGAGGGCGCACGCGTCGGGCACGGTGCCGTGCTCGGCGCCGGCACGATTCTCACCGGCTCGATGCCCGTCATCGACGCGGCGACAGGCGAGGAGATGAGCCGCGGCAGGGTCCCTTCCTGGACGGTCGCGGTCGGGGCGTCGCGGCGGCGCGAGTTCCCGGGCGGGGAGTTCTTCCTGCCGTGTGTGCTCGTGCTCCGGCACCTCGAGGTGGGGGAGCGTCACGACAAGGCGCAGCTCAACGCGATGCTGCGCGACACCGGCGTGGTTCCCTGACGGCGTTGCCGTGACCGACCTGTTGGCGCTCGTCGCCGAGCTCGTCGACATCCCCTCGGTGAGCCACGACGAGGTCGCCATCGCCGGATTCGTGGAGTCCGAGCTGCGGCGGGTGGGTGGCCTCGAAGTGACGCGCCTCGGCGACAACGTCGTCGCCCGCACGACGCTCGGCCGTGCGGGCCGGGTCGTGCTCGCCGGCCACCTCGACACCGTCCCGCCGGCCGGCAACGAACGGGCCCGCCTCGAGGGCGACACCTGCCACGGGGTGGGGAGCGTCGACATGAAGGGCGGCGTCGCCGTCCTGCTCGCGCTCGCCAGGGATCTCGTCGAGCCCCGCCACGACCTCACCTACGTGCTCTACGCCTGCGAAGAGGTCGAGCGACGGTACTCGGGGCTCGCCGCCGTGGATGCGGCGCGCCCCGACCTGCTCGACGGGGACGCCGCGCTGCTCCTCGAGCCGACCAGGGCAGCCGTGGAGGCTGGCTGCCAGGGTGTGATGCGGCTCGTCGTCACGGTGCGGGGCACTGCCGCCCATGTCGCCTACCCGTGGATGGGCGAGAACGCGCTCCACCGCCTTGGCGCGGTGCTCGGGCGCGCCGCCGCGTTCGCGGACCGCCGCCCGGTGCTCGACGGCTGTGAATACCACGAATCACTCCAGACGGTGTGGGCGGAAGGCGGGGCTCGGGCGCGCGCGAACGTCCTGCCCGACCTCGCGACGGCGCTTCTCAGTCACCGTTTCGCGCCGGATCACGACGCCGACCAAGCCTTCGCGGCGATCTCGGCGCTCCTCGGCCCGGCGCTCGACGACGCGCGCGGCGACTCGATCGAGATCGAGGAGACGAGCGCGCCGGCGCCGCCGAGCCTCCGCCATCCCATCCTCGCCGCGCTCGTCGCCGCGAGCGGAGCCGCGCCCCGCGCCAAGCTCGGCTGGACCGACGTCTCGCACTTCGCGGCCAGGGGGATGCCGGCCACGAACTTCGGTCCCGGGGACCCAACGCTCTGTCACCATGCCGACGAGCACATCAGCCGCGGCGAACTCGACGCGGCGTACTCGACGCTCCGGTCGCTGCTCGACCGGGCGTGAGCTCCTACAGGCGGCGCAGGACGGTCACGACCTTGCCGTAGATCGTGACCTCATCGGGAGGAAGTTCGAGCTCGGCGAAGCTGGGGTTCGCCGGGACGAGCACGACGTGGCCGCGCCGGCGCCGGAAAGTCTTCACCGTCGCCTCACCGTCGGGGATACCCGCGACGACGACGTCACCGGGCTCGGCGTCGGGTTGGTGACGCACGACGACGAGGTCGCCGTCGAGGATGCCTGCTTCGATCATCGAATCGCCGCGCACCCGCAACATGAAGAGTTCACCGGGCCCCGTGAGATCCTCCGGCACCGGCAGGACCTCCTCCACGTTCTCCTCGGCGAGGACGCCGACACCGGCGGCGACGTCACCGACGAGCGGGACGTGCGCGACCGGCCGCACGCCGATGGCGGCACCAGAGGAGGGCTCAAAGGAGACCTCGATGGCGCGTGGCTTGGTCGGGTCGCGGCGCAGGTAGCCCTGACGCTGGAGGATCTGCAGATGGGTGTGGACCGTGGAGGAGGAGGTGAGCCCGACCGCCTCGCCGATCTCGCGCACCGACGGTGGATAGCCGCGTTCGCGGACCTGCCGTTCGATGAACTCGAGAATCTGACGACGCTTGTCCGAGAGCTGCGTATCGGCCATGTGCCCCGCCTTTCGCGCCCGGCCTGCGGCCGCGTCCTGGCCCCGAAGTTACATCGTTGTCACACCTGGATGCAAACATCCGTTCGTGGAACATCCGTTCGCCCGGTCGTTGACAACGAACAGACGTTCGTGCGACGATGGCACGCGGGCAGACGAACGTACGTACGTGGACGATCCAGAGGCCGATCGGGCGGAGGTGGGCATGGCGGCGGTGTTCGGTTCGCCCAGCGAGGCAAGGATCCGTGACGTCGTACGCCCCGACCGGGTGTCGTTTCGGCTCGTCGGCCGCGACGTCAACGGGTTCGGTGATCGCGGGCGGGCCCAAGACGCGGCGTCGTGCGTGTCGCAGCGGGGGTCGCCGGTCCCGCGCGCCTGGTGGTTGCGCCGCGTCGCCGGGGCGTTCGTCACGTTCCTGGCGCTCGTCGGTCTCTGGGTCGGGACAGGAGCGCTCCGTTCGACGGAGAACGCGCCCGCAACGGGCCGTGCGATTCACGCCGTCGTCTACGTCGCGCGCCCCGGTGACACCCTGTGGGCGATCGCCACGCGGCTCGATCCGTCGGGCGACCCGGAACAGGTCGTCACGGCCCTCGCCGGAGAGCTTCGAGGGGCGCCGTTGCGCCCCGGCGTGGTCCTCACCCTGCCCGCGTCCTGACGGCTGCGACGGGCACGGAACGGGATCGGCCCCGCGGGAGCGCTACTCTCCCGCGATGCGCTGTCCGAGGTGTTCGGCCTGCGAGGACCGTGTCGTCGACTCGCGTGAGGTCGACCGCGGTGAGTCGATCCGCCGGCGGCGTGAGTGCCGCAACTGCGGTTATCGGTTCACGACCTTCGAGCGGCTCGGCGGCGCGGTCACCTTCGTCGTGAAGAGGTCCGCGGAGCGTGAGCCATTCCGTCGCGACAAGATCGTCGTCGGGGTGCGGGCGGCCTGCAAGAACAGGCCGGTCGAGGACGACGAGATCGAGGCGCTGGCGGTCGCCGTCGAGAACGACCTCGCCCATTCCGGTCGCGATGTGTCGACGGTGCAGATCGGCGTCGCCGTGCTCGACCGCCTGCGGGAGCTCGACGAGGTGGCGTACATCCGCTTCGCCAGTGTGTACAAGGGTTTCGAGAACCTTGGCGACTTCGAACGCGAAGCCGGGCTCTTGACGAAGGCGACAGCGCCGAAGCAACACCGGACGACCGAAGGAGTCCCGCCGTCCCGTGTCCCACCTGAAACGATGGGCTGAGGACGGTGCCCGTCGAGCTTCTCGGTGAAGCACCACGCCGGGCGGTCGCCGTCTACGCGCATCCCGACGACTCCGACGTCTCGTGTGGCGGGACGCTGGCGCGCTGGGCCGACGCGGGGACGACCGTCGATCTCATCGTGTGCGCGGCCGGTGACAAGGGCACACGGGATGCCGCGACGCAGGTCCGGTCCCTTGTCGCCGTACGCGCTGCGGAGGTCGAGGCGGCGGCGCGCGTCCTCGGGCTGTCCGGCGTGCACCGACTCGGCCGTCCCGACGGGGAGTTCGAGAACGACGCCGATCTGCGTCGGGAGCTCGTGTTGCTGCTGCGCGAGCTTCGTCCGGAGGTGTTGATCTGTCCAGATCCGCTCGCGGTGTTCTTCGGCGAGCACTACTACAACCACCGGGACCACCGCGTCGTCGGCTACGCCGCGCTCGACGCCGCGGCGCCCGCCGCGGCGTCGCCCCTGTACTTCCCCGACGCCGGATCACCTCACACCGTCGACTTCGCCCTTTTATCGGGCTCTCTCGAGCCGAACGTCTACATCGAGGTCACGGCGACCGTCGGCCGCAAGGCAGACGCGGTCTGCTGTCACGTCAGCCAGCTTGGTGACGCCGGGGAATCGTTCCGTCCCGTGATGGAAGAGCGCGCCGCCGAGGCGGGACGGGCGGCCGGTGTCGAGTACGCCGAGGCATTCCGCCGGGTCTGGCTCGGGCACTGACGAACGAGGCGGCTTCGGCGATGGACGACCTCCCCCGGTTCGGCGCCCCTTCGATCCGGTTCGGGGCGACCGTCGACGCCACCGACGTGCTGCATCTCGACATGGACTCGTTCTTCGTCGCGGTCGAGGTTCGCACGGACCCCTCGCTCGCGGGCAGGCCGGTCGTCGTCGGCGGAACGGGGCCACGCTCCGTGGTCGCCTCCGCGTCCTATGAGGCGCGGGTCTTCGGCGTGCGCTCGGCGATGCCAATTGGTGAGGCGCGCCGACGCTGTCCCGGGCTCATCGTCGTCGCGGGGCGTCACGACGAGTACGAGAAGGTGAGCGAGCGCCTCATCGGGATCTGTCACGACGTCACGCCGATCGTCGAGCCGATCTCGATCGACGAGGCCTTCCTCGACGTGTCCGGTGCGCACCGGTTGCTCGGCGACAGTTGGACGATCGCGACGGGCCTGCGCCGACGGGTGTTGGACGACCTCGGGCTCGCCTGTGCCATCGGCGTCGGCCGGACCAAACTCGTCGCCAAGCTGGCGTCGAAGGCCGCGAAGCCCCGGGTCAGACCCGACGGGTTCGGCGCGGGGCCCGGGATCGTCCTCGTCGCTCCCGGCGACGAGCTCGCCTTCTTGCACGCCCACCCCGTCCGGGCGGTTCCCGGGGTCGGGCCCGCCACCGCGGAGCGACTGCGGCGGATCGGCGTGACGACGGTGGGGGACCTCGGCCTCGTCGGCCGGCAGCGGCTCGTCGCGCTGTTCGGCGAAGCGCACGGCGCGACGCTGTTCGACCTCGCCTCGGGGCGCGACGACCGTCGGGTGGTGACCGACCGTGTCGTTCGGTCGATCGGCCACGAGCGGACGTTCGACGTCGACGACCACGACCGGGATTCGCTGTCGAGTAAGGCCCGGGAGCTCGCCGTCTCCGTGGCGGCGCGCTGCCGGGCACGGGGGGTCGCGGCACGCACGATCTCGCTGAAGGTGCGATTCGGCGATTTCGAGACGATCGAGCGCTCCCGGTCGCTCGACCGTCCGGTCGCGACGGCAGGGGAGATCGCCCTCGTCGCGAACGGTCTACTCGCGAGCGTCGATGTCGGGCGCGGCGTGCGTCTGCTCGGCGTGTCGGTGTCGCACCTCGGGGAGTCGACCCTCGAGCACGCCGTCCAGCTCGGGCTGTTCGCGGCCGCCGCGGCCGATCCCGAGGCGATCGAGGTGGCTGGCCAGCTCGGCGAGGTGGAGCTGGCGACGGACGAGATCCGGCGCCGCTTCGGGCCCGACGCAATCACCTCGGTGGCGGCGGCCGAGCGGCGCGCGACGCGGGCGCGCCGTCGCCCCGACCGGAAACGGCGCTAGGGGCCGGTCTTGCCGGCGAGGCGCAGCGGGCGGGGCGCGTTCGGGACCGCGCGCGGCAGGGAGTTGCCGGGCGATTAGCCTTGCAGCCGGACGCCGCGGCTGGGGCTCGGGCACCACCGGCTCGGCCGGTGCGGCGAGAAGGGGGAGAAGGTGCCGCTTTCCGAGCACGAGCAGCGCATTCTCCACGAGATGGAACAGAAGCTCTACGAGCACGACCGTGGCTTCGCGAGCCGGGTTCGGCCGAGGGCCGCGCGTTCGCTCGCCGGTCGTTCGATGCGTTGGTCGGCGTTGATCTTTGTGATGGGATTCGTCGTGCTCCTCGTTTCGTTCCGCTCGTCCACCCTGATCGGGACGTTCGGTTTCCTCGTCATGCTCGTCGCGGCGCTGCTGTTCGAGCGCAGCGCGCGCCAGGTCGTCGGGCGTGCCGAACCCGCCTCGTCACGGGGCAGGGCCCGGCCGCGCCTGCTTTCCGAGGAGCTTTCGATGATCGGACGTCGCCTGCGCTCACGGTTCGGACGCGAGCGCTGAACGCATCGGACCGTGCCGGGGGCGCGGCCCTGGTGCGACAGGGGCTGTCCCTGGGCGGGGTCCTCGTCCGCCGGCCGCGGCTCGTGCCGTCCGCCGTGCGACTCGGGCTCGGCCTCGTGCCGAGACGTTGGTGGCGGCGTCCGCCGTTCCTCCCGCTCCCCGACCGGCGGTGGATCGCCTTCCGCATGGAGCTCGCGTACGGTGACGCCACAGCGGTCCCCCCGCGCGAGGATCTCGCGGACTATCTCGCATGGACCCGCCAAATGCGGACATGGCAAGGGACTTGGCGGCGCCAGCGACAGGTCGCGCGCTAGCCTCGCCGGAGATGCCGGAAAGTAACGCTTTCGAGGTCGATCGGACCTGACGTGAACGGCAGATCTCTCGTGCTCAACGCGACGTACGAACCGATCTGCGTCGTGTCGTCGAGGCGGGCGCTCGTCCTCGTGATCGAGGAGAAGGCCGAGCTCGTCCACGGCACGGGTCGGCACTACCACGCCGAACGGGTCGCCTTTCCCGAGCCGTCGGTCGTCCGACTGGCCCACTACGTGCGGGTGCCACGTCAGGCCCGCATCGCCATCACGCGGCGCAGCGTGTTCGCCCGCGACGGCCACCGCTGTCAGTACTGCGGCGGTCAGGCGGAGAACATCGACCACGTCACGCCGCGCAGCCGCGGCGGGGCGCACATCTGGGAGAACGTCGTCGCGGCGTGCCGGCGGTGCAATGCGTTGAAGGAGGACCGGCTCCTCGAGGAGACGGGGTTCACCCTGCGCCGCGCGCCGCACGCGCCGCGCTCGCGTGTCTGGCTGCTCGCCGCGGACGGGGAGCTGCGAGCGGAGTGGGAGCCCTACGTGGCGCCGCTCTTCGCGCGCGCCGCGGGTTAGAAACGACGGCGTGCCGGGGCCGACGCCGCCGTGGCGCGGCGGCTGGCGGCTCGTCGCGCGGCAGGGTCCACCCGGGACGCTCGTCGCCTCGTCGCTTGATCCCCGCGGCGCGCGGCTCGCCTGTCTCACCCAACCGACCGCGGCCGCCGTCGTGCTCGGGAGCGCCCAGCCGCTCGTCGACTTCGACGCGGAACGTTGCGCCCGTCAGCGCCTCGATCTCGTCCGCCGCCGCAGTGGCGGTGGCGCGGTGGTCGTCTCTCCGGGCGCGCAGATCTGGCTGGATCTCTTCGTGCCCGCGGCGGACCCGCTGTTCGAATCGGACGTCGTGCGGGCATCGTCGTGGGTCGGCTCGCTGTGGCGGGAGGCCCTCGGCGGGGCCTCGGGTGCCGGGGGGCGGCTCGCGGTCCACGAGGGGGGGCTCGCGGCGACGCCGTGGTCGCGCCGTGTCTGCTTCTCGGGCGTCGGACCCGGCGAGGTGACCCGCGACGGCCGCAAGGTGACCGGGGTCGCCCAGCGGCGCGACCGCGCCGGCGCGTGGTTCTTCACGATGGCGCTCGTCCGTCCGGAGCAACAGCGGCTGGCGTCGCTCCTCGCGCTGGGACGGGACGAGCGCGCCGCGATCCGCGTGGCGCTCGGCGCGGAGACGTCCGTCGTCGGCTGTCCGGCGCAAGATCTCGAACGACAGCTCGGGAGCGAACTGGGCGGCGTCTGGTCAGCGGGCGAAGACGTGCCACCCGAGCCACATCCACCCGAGCGCGGTCACGAGACGGCCGGCGGGAGCGGCGAGAAGTCGGTCGAGCGCGCCTCCCATCCCCGGGAAGCGATGACGGGTCGACACCGCCACGATCTCGAGGCCGGCGAACACCGCCGCGAGGGCGATCCAGGCCGCGATCGTGACGAGACGGTCGTTCATCGGCGGACGAGGTAGGCACCGAGGGCGAGCCACGCCGCGAAGAGGACGCCACGCGACCAGGGTTGCCCGGTGGCCTCGGCGAGGAAGTAGCTGAGGGTCGGGTGCACGTTCCTCGGCGACAAGAAGTAGTTCCCGAGCTCGAAGGCGACCGCGAGCACGCAAAGCACGCCCCAGAGGGCGACGCCGCGCGACGCCGCCGGCGCCGGGGTGTCGCGGGTGAACCGTCGGGCACGGGCCCCGGCAGTCCCGCGGGACACGACGGCGATCTCGCCCGCGGCGAACGCGCCGAGGGCCGCGGCCGTCACCGCCTCCGCTCCCGTCGAGAACGCGGTCGTGAAGCTGGCCAGGATCGTCAGCGCGATTCCGAGCCCGACGAGTCCGAACAGGAGCCGCACCTCGGCATTGTGCCGCCTCGGTCGTCTCGCCGCTCGGACCGGGCGTCCGCGGCGCGATCGTGTCGGAGCGGGGGAGCTCTCGGCGCTCGGGCCCGGGCGTTCGGCCGGGCCGCCGCGCGTCGGGTGGCGGCGACCCGTCAGGCAGCGGATACCCCCGGTTCGCGGGCGGCGGTCTAGGCGCCCCACGAGCTGGCGGCGGCGATCGGACCGGGTATCGGGAGGGAGTTCACCGCAGCGAGATTGCGGGCGGTCGCCCGGCGCAGCCGCGCGAGCCGCCTCGGCGACAATCGCTCGCAGACCCAGTCCCAGTGGAGCGACACGATCTCGCCGATGCCGAGGTCGTCGAGGATGCCGACGCCGTCGACGGCACGTCGCGCCCGTTCGGAGCGCGCCGCGCCGAGGACGAGTCGGTCGGCGCTGAACTCGAGCGTGCGGTTCACCACGACGACCGTGTCGCCCTCGAGCGCCTCGACGCGACCCCACCGGATGCGGCAGCGGTCGAGGACGCTGAGCGCAGGACCTTGCGCCCCGGATCGCAGCAAGCCGAGCCAGGGATAGACGGCGAAGACGTGGAAGCTGTGGTGCGCGATCCCACCGAGGGGAACCGTGCTCGCGAGCGGTCCGAAGTTGCGTCCGGCGCGCCACGCGAATCGCTCGTCGAGCGAGGCGACGAGCGCCGTGGCCGGAACGTGGTCGAGCAGCGCGTTGCCGACCCAGTACGCCTCCACGACGCGTTCGTCGAGCGGGTCGGAGATGCCGTTGCAGCCGGCGATCAGTTCGAGATAGGGCCACGCCCCCTCGAACCGCGAGGCGAGGTGCGTGAGTTCCGGGAGATCGCGCTCGTCACTCGACGCGCCGAGCAGGGCCGCGTGATCGGGGGGACCGCAGTAGCCGAGCGCGTTCGGTGGGTAGGCGTACCTGGCGAAAAGGACGGGCCCCTTCGTCACGCGTGGGCGACTCGCGGCCATGCCCGGACGACCGCCACCACGCCGAGCGCGAGCAGCACGAGCCCGATCGTGTCGGAGGCGAGGCCCGTGTGGTGGACGACGGCGTCGAGGAAGAGCGTGACGACCGCGCTCGAGACGAGGACCGAGGTGACGTCGACCGCCCGGGCCCGTGCGAGGGCGGCCATCCAGGTCGCCACGTAGCCGCCGAGAAGGCAACCGGTGATGAGCGCCCAGCGCAGTTCGCTCGCGCCGAGCCCGACGAGCGTGGGGAACTGACCCGTCGCGGCGAGGTAGCCGACGAGCACGACCGCGCCGCCGCCCATTCGGACGAGCGCCAGCGTCGACGGCGCGACCCCGGTGAGGAGGCGCTTGGCGATGACCGTCTCGATCGCCCAGAGCACGGTCGCGCCCAGCACGAGGGCGTTGCCGGAGTTGAGCTCGAGGTGTCCGACCCCGCCCGAGGTCGCGGTCACCCCGACGACGAGGAGCGCGATCGCGACGAGGTTCCAGCGCCCGAGTCGCTCGCCGAGGAGCGGGAGCGCGGCGAGGGCGACCCAGATGACGAGCGTGTCGTGGAGGAAGACGGCCGGCACCGCCGAGGTGCGGGCGAGACCGTCGAAGAAGAGGATGAAGGCGGCCCCGCCGCCGATCGTGGCGACGTAGGCGAATCCGGTCCACCGGGCGAGCCCCTGCAGCTGGCGCGGCGCCGCGGCGGCCGGGTGCTGTCCCGCAGCCGCGCCCTCGAGCGGCGTCGCACGCCGGGAAGCCAGCCACGCGACGACGACGAAGGCGGCGATGACGAGCGTCGCGGCGAGGTTCTTCGCGGTCGTGTAGACGGCCGGCGAGGTGAAGCTCTTCACGCCGTAGCTGTTGACGAAGACGGAGATTCCGCTGATGATCGCCGTCGCGCCGGCGACGTACAGCCCGGGGAGGCGGGTCTTTTCTGCGGTCCTCATCGACGTGGCCATTTCGCCTCCTAGCTCGGACTGCTGGTCGAATGCTGCGCCGCGGCCGCGGCGCGGTACTCCGCGACGACCGCCTCGGCCTCGGCCCGGTCGGCCGGACCGAGGGCGTAGCCGCTGTGCGCGACGACCCAGTCGCCGGCCTGCGGCGGGTCGCCCTCGTAGGCGAGCAGCGCCAGCTTGTGGGTCGAGCCGTCGATGTCCGCCGCGTCGACCGTGCCGTCACCGGCGACGGAGACGATCCGGTGGAGTCGGCTCGTGCACATCAGCGACCGCCGTTCACGACGCCTCGGTGACGAGATCGACGACGCGCCGCGCGGCGAGGGGGACGGCGCGCTCGACGGCGGCGGACAGCCCGGTCCCGTCGGAGAAGTCCTGGCCCTCGATGCCGACGACGACGACACGGTCCGGCGCGGTCCCGAGGACCTGGGCGAGCCGCACGACGCGGTCGAGGCCGATGGCGTGGGTGCTCGAGCCCGACCGGGCCCCGGCGTCGCCGAGATCGACAAGACTCACCGTCCCCGCCGGGGCGCCGGAGCGGGTCGCGTCGACCAGGACGGCGAGGCCCGCGGCCTCCCAGCGGCCGATGAGGTCGAGGGGTTCGGCGATGGGGCCGATGTCGACCGCCGGCGTCGACGCGGCGACGAGTCGGGCGACCGCCGGCCCTGCGCCGTCGTCGCGGCGGAAGTCGTTGCCGATCCCGGCGACGACGACGCGTGCCGTCATGAGCGATCGATCGAGACGTCGAGGAAGTGGGCGGCGCACGAGATGCAGGGGTCGTGGTTGCGGATGGCGAGCTCGCAGCGCGCCGTCAGCTCCGCATCGCTCAGCTCGAGGCCGGACTCGACCACCCGGCGGACGTCGGACTCGATCGTGAGCTGGTTCTGCGAGGTGGGGGGCATGATCCGCGCCGACTGGATCGTCCCGGCGGCGTCGAGCTCGTAGCGCTGCAGGAGCATGCCCCGCGGTGCCTCGGTCGCCCCCGCGCCGGCGCGCGCCGCCGGCACGACCTTGGCGGCCGGCGGCTCCGGCGGCTCGTAGTCGGTCGCGAGGCGGAGCGCCTCGTCGCAGGCGAAGAGGAGCTCGACGGCGCGCACGATGACACTCTTGAACGGGTTCGTGCAGACCGGGCCGAGGCCGGCCCGCGCCGCGGCGTCACGCGCGACCTTGGGCAGCTTCGCTTCGTTGAGCGCGTAGCGGGCGAGTGGCCCCGTGAGGTACGGGTCACGCCCGTTCAGCCGGGAGTGGAGGGCCGACGAGCGCGCGACGTGCTCCTCGACGGCGAGGAGGGCGAACTCGGCCGGCGTGGCGTCGACCCCGTCGGAGGAGGCGACGCGGCCCGCTTCGATCGCGTAGTGGTCCGGGTGCGAGAGGGCGACGAAGCGGTAGTCGGCCTCGATCTCGGGGAAGTCGAAGCCGGCGACCCAGGCGACCGTCTCGAGCGACTCCTCCCGGGCACGCCGCAGCGGCTCGATGAGCGCGGTGATCTCCTCGCGGTCGGGGGCGCGGTAGAAACCCCCGACTCGGACGTTGACGGGGTGGATCGCCCGGCCGCCGACGGTCTCCATGATGTGGTTCCCGAGCTTCTTCAACCGCAGGCCACGCTGGACCACGGCGGCGTCGAGCGCCGCGAGCTCGACGGCGTCGCGGCAGCCGAAGAAGTCGGGGGCGTGGAGCAGGTAGATGTGGAGCGCGTGGCTCTGGATCCACTCGCCGCAGTACAGGAGGCGCCGGAGCCTGCCGATGCGGTCGTCGACCTGGACGCCGCAGGCGTCCTCGATCGCGGCGCAGGCGGACATCTGGTAGGCGACAGGGCAGATGCCGCAGATGCGTGCCGTGATGTCGGGCGGCTCCTCGAAGCTCCTGCCGCGCAGGAACGCCTCGAAAAAGCGTGGTGGTTCGAAGATCTCGAGCTCGACCCGTTCCAGGACGCCGTCGCGCACCGCGACGTGGAGCGACCCCTCTCCTTCCACGCGGGCGAGCCCGTGGACGTCGATCTCGTGGTTCGCGCTGGCTCCGCTAGGCGTCATGCTCGAGGCTCTCCTTCCGAAACTCGTTCGCGGCGGAGTTGAACGTCCGGAAGAAACGCGAGATCCCGAGCTCGGACATCCCCAGGTCGGCGAGCCGCCGCGCCAGTGACCCGGTGTTCGTCGTGTCTGCCGGGCCGAAGCAGCCGTAGCAGCCGCGGTTGACGGCCGGGCAGAGTGCGCCGCAACCGGCGCGGGTCACCGGCCCGAGGCAGGGCGTCCCGTGGGCGACGAGCACGCAGAGGTTGCCCCGTCGCTTGCATTCCTCGCAGAGGCTGTAGGCGGGGATGACGGGTCGGCGGCCCGCGAGCAGCGCGGTGACGACCTCGATGAGCTGGAACCGGTTGATCGGGCAGCCCCGCAGCTCGAAGTCGACCTTGACGTACGACGAGATCGGGCTGCTCTCTGCGAGCGTCGAGATGTACTCGGGGTGCGCGTAGACGGTGGAGGTGTACTCCCCGACGTCGGCGTAGTTCCGGAGTGCCTGGATGCCGCCCGCGGTGGCACAGGCCCCGATCGTGACGAGGAGACCCGACGTGGCGCGCACGGCGAGGATGCGGTCGGCGTCGTCCGGCGTCGTGATCGAACCTTCGACGAGGGAGACGTCGTAGGGCCCGTCGATCACCGCGCTCGTCATCTCGGTGAAGCTCGCGACCTGCACGGCTGCGACCAGGTCGAGCAGTTCGTCCTCGCAGTCGAGGATGCCGAGCTGGCAGCCGTCGCACGAGGCGAACTTCCAAACGGCGAGGGTCGGTCGCTCGGTCATCGTTCCCTCTCGGTGATCAGCTCCGCCGCCAAGGGCGCGTAGGGCACGACGGGTCCGTCCCGGCAGAGCAGGTACGGTCCGAGCTGGCAGTGCCCGCACAGGGCGATGCCGCACTGCATGTTCCGCTCGAGAGACACCCGGATCCTCTCCGGTTTGACGCCGAGGTCGATGAGCGAGCGCGCGCTGAAACGCATCATGATCTCGGGACCGCAGACGAGCGCGACCGCGTCGGATCCATCGAAGGGGAGCTCGGTGAGGATCTGGGTCACGACCCCGACGTTCCCGGTCCATCCGGAGTCGGCGACGTCGACGGTCACCTTGACGTCGATGCCCGTCTCGCCCCAGCGTGCGATCTCCTCGGGGAACACGATCTGGTCCGGCAACCGGGCGCCGACCCGCAGCGCGACCCGGCGCGACGGCGAGATGTTCTCGGCGAGATAGCGCATGGCGCCGCGCAGCGGGGCGAGACCGATGCCGCCGACGACGACGACGACGTTGACGCCTTCGAGGCTCTCGAGGCCCCAGTCGGTGCCGAACGGGCCGCGCACCCCGACGACGTCGCCGATCTTCGAGGACGAAAGGGCGTGGCTGACCGCCCCGACGTCGCGCACCGTGTGCTCGATCGCGCCCGGCGCCCCGGGCGCCGAGCTGATCGAGATGGCGATCTCGCCGACCCCGAACACGGTCAGCATGTTGAACTGTCCCGCTTTGAAGGCGTCGATCGGTTCGTCGACCGGCTCGAGCCACAACGTCGTGATGTCGAACGTCTCGGGCTTGCGGTCCACGACACGGTAGCGGGAGGGCACGAACGGCCCTCGCCGCGTGTGTTCCGTCTCAGTCATCAAGGCTGTGCCCGTAGAGGTCGAGCAGGCGGACGCGTGTCGACTGAAGGCGGCTGAGGAGCACGCCGCTGATCCGCTGCAAGAGCGCGTAGCCGAAGACGGGGTCGGCGTCGGCCTTGGCGCGCAAGCACGTCCCGTCGATCGCCACCGCGCCGACCGGGTCGATCGCCACACCGTCGAACTGCCAGCGGTAGGGCGGAACGAGCCAGGACCAGCCGAGCACGCTGTTCGGACCGATCGTCTCGATGACGAGTGGCTTGCCCGACGGGCGCTGCACCTGGAGTGAGACACGCCCGCGGCGCAGCAGGTAGAGCGTGTCGGCCGGATCGCCCTCGACGAGGATGCGGGCACCGGGCTCGAAGGCCACGTTCTGCGCGCAGCCGACGGCGAGTTCGATCGTCGAATCCGGGAGACCGGCGAACAACGCGTTCTTGGCGATGAGATCGCTCATCTCTTCCATCAGGCCTGCCTGTCTCGAACCACGGCTGGTTCGTCCTTTCTCACCGCGCCGTCGCTTGCCGCGATCGCCGCGAGTTCCTCGGTGATGTCGATGCCCACCGGGCACCAGGTGATGCAGCGTCCGCAACCGATGCAACCCGAGTTCCCGAACTGGTCGACCCAGGTCGATAGCTTGTGGGTCATCCACTGGCGGTAACGAGAGCGCGTCGACACGCGGACCGACCCGCCGTGGAGGTAGGAGTGGGCGAGGTCGAAGCAGGAATCCCAGCGCCGGGTCTGCTCGACGCCGCCCGTGAGGTCGGTCCTCTGCTCGACGGCGGCGCAGAAACAGGTCGGGCAGACGAGCGTGCAGTTGCCGCAGGCGAGGCAGCGTCGGGCGACGTCTTCCCACCGGGGGTGTTCAAGATTGCGCGCCAGCAACGCCGGCGCCGCGGCAGCGTCGAGGGTCCTGTTGATGGCGGCGTCGGCGCGGCCGATGACGCGTTCGCGGGCACGGAGGTCATCGACGGTCGCCGGCCGCGAGGCAATCTCCCCGAGCACCGTGGCACCACGCTCTGATCCGACCCGCACGAGGAAGCTGCGATCGGGGCCAGGCAGCTCGGTGAGCGCGAGATCGCAGTCCGGGCCGGCGGCGGGTCCGCTCCCCATCGAGGTGCAAAAGCAGGTCGCCGCGGGGGCGCCGCACTCCACGGCGACGACGAGGGCCGCGTCACGCCGTCTCGAGAACACGGGGTCGGGGCTGGCACCCCCGGCGAGCACGCCACCGAGCACCCCGAGCGCCGCGACCTCACACGGTCGTGCCCCGAAGAACGCCTCCTTCGGGGCGTCGTCGGCGGCACCTTCGACGACGACGTCGTCTCCGTCGCGCCGACCTCGCCAGACGACGGTCTCCGACGGGAACACCGACTGCTTGAAGGACTCGGGACCGACCGCCCATCCGAACAGCTCCCCGTCGTCCGCCTGAAGGAGACGGTACGAACCGGGCTGCTGCTCGTCGTGCCAGCCAGCCGGGAGGTCGTCTATCGAGCGGATCTCGCGATGGAGGATGGCACCGTTGCGGACGACGGGCCCGACGACACGGTAACCGTGGGTCCGCAGCGACGCGATGAGGGAGTCGACCCCGTCATGATCGATGACGAAGCCGTCAGGGGAGGGCACGTCGTCACGTTAGGGCCCGGCCCGCCCCGACGGAAGGGCCGGTGGACCTATTCCTCCCGACGGGTTTCCGGGCCAAAGCACCGGGGGCTTGTGACCATCGGCCCTGGTTGCCACGGCGGGTCGACGCGAGCATCGTGACGAGAAGGCTGACCAGGTCGGGGGACGGCGCGTGAGCGACGGGTCTGGCGGTCGGACAGCGAGGCTGCGGATGTTCCAGGTTCGGATCCATGGGCGGGGTGGACAGGGCGTGGTCACCGCGGCGGAGCTGCTCGCCGTGGCGGCGTTCAACGACGGTCGGCACGCCCAGGCCTTCCCGAGCTTCGGCTCCGAGCGGACCGGTGCGCCGGTCGTGTCGTTCTGCCGCATCAGCGAACGGGAGATCAGGACCCGTTCGCCGATCGAAGAACCCGACGCCCTTGTCATCCAGGACGCGACCCTGCTCCATCAGGTCGGGCTGTTCTCCGGCCTCAAGCCCCAGGGTTACGCGCTCGTGAACACGGCGAAGACGTTGGAAGAGGTCGGCGTGGCCGCTTTCGTGGGCGCGCTGCCGAGGAACCACGTGCTCACGGTCCGGGCGACAGAGATCGCGCTGCAGCACCTCGGTCGCCCGCTTCCGAACGCTGTGCTGCTCGGTGGCTTTGCCGCGCTCACCGGGGTCGTCTCCCTCGCGGCGGTCATCGCGGCGATCGAGGACCGATTCTCCGGCGCGCTGCGTGACGGCAACGTCGCGGCGGTGACCGAGGCGTTCAACCAGACACGGGCCGAGCAGGAGGCACTTGCGGCACGCGAGAGGAGGTCCGTCGGTGCTTCGTCAGATTGAAGGTTCCCGGGCCGTCGCGGAGGCGGTGGCGCTGTGTCGCCCGCGGGTCGTCTGTGCGTACCCGATCTCGCCACAGACCCACATCATCGAGGGCGTCGGTGCGCTCGTGAAGTCGGGGCGGCTCAAGCCCTGCGAGTTCATCAACGTCGAGTCGGAGTTCGCCGCGATGTCCGTCTCGATCGGGGCCTCGGCCACCGGGGCACGCGCCTACACCGCGACCTCGAGTCAGGGCCTGCTCTACATGGCGGAGGCCGTCTTCAACGCCTCCGGACTGGGACTACCGATCGTGATGACCGTGGCGAACCGGGCCATCGGGGCACCGATCAACATCTGGAACGACCACAGCGACGCGATGGCGCTGCGGGACGCCGGCTGGATCCAGCTCTTCGCCGAGTCGAACCAGCACGCCGTCGATCTCCACATCCAGGCCTTCCGCCTAGCCGAGGAACTCAGCGTGCCGGTGATGGTCTGCATGGACGGTTTCATCCTCACCCACGCCGTGGAGCGGGTCGAGATCCCGACCCAGGAACAGGTCGACCGTTATCTGCCGCCGTACGTCCCACAACAGGTCCTCGATCCCGCGTCACCTGTCTCGATCGGCGCGATGGTGGGTCCCGAGGCGTTCACGGAGGTCCGCTACCTCGCCCAGGCGCGCCAGCTCGAGGCGCTCGCGCGCATCCCCGAGCTCGCGGTCGAGTTCGAGCACGTGGTCGGCCGGCCGAGCGGCGGTCTCGTCTCGGCCTACCGCAGCGAGGACGCCGAGACGATCGTCGTCGCGCTCGGTTCGATTGTCGGCACGATCAAGGACGTCGTCGACGAGATGCGAGAGGAAGGCGTGAAGATCGGTGTCGTCAGCCTGTCGACGTTCCGGCCGTATCCCGAGGAGGCCCTGTGCGCGGCGCTCGAGAGCGCGCATCGGGTCGTCGTGATCGAGAAGGCATTCGCCATCGGCGGACGCGGCATCCTCGGGGCCGACGTCGACGCGCTCGTCTCCAAGGGCGGCACGAAGACCTACGCGGTCATCGCGGGCCTCGGGGGACGGGCGATCAGCGAGGGGTCGCTGCGCCGGGTCTTCGGCGAGGCGATCCGCGGCGAGCTCGGCGCGGTGAACTTCCTCGATCTCGACCGGGGCGTCGTCGACCGGGAGCTCGCGCGGATGGCCGACGACCCCCGCACGGCGCCGAGCGTCGAACGGGTGCTGCGCGACGTCCGGCAGTCGGCGGCGCGGGTCGTCTAGGAGGGCTTGTCGTGACCGAGCAGGCGGTCAAGTTCTACCAAGTGGGCAGCTTCGCCGTTGGCAACCGCCTCGTCGACCCGCAGCTGCGCACGGTGCAGTCCGACCGCGCTCGTTCGAACGCGCTCACCTCGGGACATCGGGCCTGCCAGGGGTGCGGCGAGGCGCTCGGCGCCCGTTACGTCCTCGACGCGGCGATGGCAGCGACGGACGGCCAGCTCATCGTTGTCAACGCGACCGGGTGTCTCGAGGTGTTCTCGACGCCGTATCCCGAGACGTCGTGGCAGGTCGCGTGGATGCACTCGCTGTTCGGCAACACCGCGGCCGTCGCCACGGGGGTCGCCGCGGCATTGAAAGTCCGCGGCGACACGAAGACCCGCGTCATCGCGCAGGCCGGCGACGGGGGAGCGGTCGACATCGGCTTCGGCTGCCTGTCGGGCATGTTCGAGCGCAACGACGACGCCCTGTTCGTCTGCTACGACAACGGGGCCTACATGAACACCGGCGTGCAGCGCTCGGGCTCGACCCCCGCCGCGGCGCGGACCGCGACGACCGAGGCCGTCGGGCGCGAACCCGGCAACTCCTTCGGTCAGGGCAAGAACCTCCCGATGCTTGCGGTCGCGCACGAGATCCCGTACGTCGCGACGGCCACCGTCGCCGACCTGCACGACCTCGAGACGAAGGTCGAACGAGCGATGGAGCTGCGCGGCGCGCGCTACCTGCACGTCCTCGTCCCTTGCCCGCTCGGCTGGGGCGCGGCGTCGCGGGACACGATCCGGCTCGCCCGCCTCGCCTGCGAGACCGGTCTGTTCCCGCTGTTCGAGGCGGCCTACGGGGAGATCCTGCAGACGACGCCGATCCGCCGCCTCACCCCGGTCGAGGCGTACCTGCGTCCGCAGCGGCGTTTCGCCCACCTCTTCGCTAATCCGCCGCGCACCGAAGACATCGCCCGCATCCAGGCGATCGCCGACCGCAACATCCGGCGTTTCGATCTCCTCGGCGGGACATCCTCTGGGGAGCCGAGGTGAGCGAGCACCCGTTCGCGATCACGCTCGACGCCGGGTCGAGCCGGGCGAACCACACCGGTTCCTGGCGCGTCGAGCGACCCGTCTACGTCGACCGCCTGCCGCCCTGCAACGACGCCTGCCCGGCCGGCGAGAACATCCAGCGCTGGCTCTACGACGCGGAGGCCGGGGACTACGAGGCGGCGTGGTGTTCCCTCGTCGAGAACAACCCGCTCCCCGCGATCTGCGGTCGGGTCTGTTTCCACCCCTGCGAGGTGGCCTGCAACAGGGCGAGGGTCGACGAGGCGGTCGGGATCCACGCGGTCGAGCGGTTCCTCGGCGACGCGGCGATCTCCCATGGATGGCGTCTGCCCGGGCCGGCGGGGGCGTCGGGCCGTCGGGTGCTCGTCGTCGGATCGGGACCATCGGGCCTCTCGGTCGCCTACCACCTCGCCAGGCTCGGGCACGACGTCGTGATCCACGAGGCGGCCCCGGCGGCTGGCGGGATGATGCGCTACGGCATCCCCCAGTACCGGCTGCCCCGCGAGGTGATCGACGCCGAGGTCCGCGCCATCTGCGACCTCGGCGTCAGGATCGAGCTCGGCCGCGCGGTGACCGACGTCGCGCAGTCGATGGAGGAGGGCGGGTTCGACGCGGCCTACCTCGCCTTCGGCGCGCAGCTGTCTCGTCGGGCGTACATCCCGGCCGCCGACTCGGCCCACGTGCTCGACGCGCTTTCGTTCCTCGCGAGCGGCGAAGGTCGGCAGCCGCCCGAGATCGGGCGTCGCGTCGTCGTCTACGGCGGCGGCGACACCGCGATGGACGCGGCCCGCAGCGCGAGACGGCTCGGCGCGACCGAGGCGGTCATCGTCTACCGCCGCAACCGCGAGAGGATGCCCGCCCACGAGGTCGAGGTCGAGGAGGCGCTCGCCGAGGGCGTGACCGTGCGGTGGTTGTCGACGATTGCGCGCGTCGATGAGGACAAGATCGTCATCGAGAAGATGGAACTCGACGCGGAGGGCTTCCCGCAGCCGACGGGCGAGTTCACCGAGCTCGGCGCGGACTGCGTCATCCTCGCCCTCGGCCAAGACGCGGACCTCTCGCCAGTCGGCGGTCTCGCCGGCGTCATGGTCAGAGACGGCGTCGTCGTCGTCGACGAACACATGATGACGGGGCGAGCGGGTGTGTTCGCGGGCGGCGACATGGTCCCCGCCGACCGTACGGTCACCGTCGCGATCGGGCACGGCAAGAAGGCGGCGCGCAACATCGACCGATGGCTGAGCGGGAAGGAAGAAGTCCCGGTCGAGCGGCACGAGCTCGCCTCGATCGACAAGCTGAACACCTGGTACTACGCGGACGCGCCACGCTCGGTTCAGCCCGAGCTCGAGCTCGTACGGCGCCAGACCGGCTTCGAGGAGGTCGTCGGCGGACTCGACGGGACGAACGCCCTTTTCGAGGCGCGCCGCTGCATGTCGTGCGGCAACTGCTTCGAGTGCGACAACTGCTACGGGGTTTGCCCGGACAACGCCGTGTCTAAGCTCGGGCCCGGAGAGCGGTACGCCTTCGACTACGACTACTGCAAGGGTTGCGGCATCTGCGTCGCCGAATGCCCGTGCGGTGCGATCGTCATGGTGCCGGAGCTGATCTGAGCCACCGATCGGCTGCGGCGCGGCCGGCCGGCATGGATCGAGAAGAAGGGGGTCGGGGGCGCGCGGTGCGCCACCGACCCGACTGGTGGGTGCCGCGGTGACTCGGGCCACCCAAGGAGGGTGACGATGGCAGATCGGGCGGAACCGTCCGCGGCGTCAGAGGAGCCGGAGGGGAGCCCGGCGACGGGGGACGAGCAGTCTGTCGCCGTCGTGCGCGAGGCCGGGGAAGGTGAGCGCCGGGTCGCGCTCGTGCCCGAAGACGTGGCGAAGCTCCGCTCCGCCGGCCTCGCCATCCTCGTCGAGCGGGACGCGGGCAGGCGGGCGTGGTTCTTGGACGACGCCTACGCGCAGGCGGGCGCGGCCGTCGTTGATCGGGAGAGGTGTCTGGCGGAGTCCGCCATTGTGCTCTTCGTGGGCCGGCCGAGCGACGCCGACGTGGGGAAGTTGAAGGCGGGCCAGGTCGTCGTCGGCCTGCTCGCTCCGCTCGTCGATCCCGCGTTCGCGACCCGGCTCGCCGAACGTGGCGTCACCGCGGTGAGCCTCGACAGCCTGCCTCGCACCCTGAGCCGGGCCCAATCGATGGACGTGCTTAGCTCACAGGCGAACATCGCCGGCTACAAAGCGGCGCTCGTGGCGGCGAGTGCCTACGGTCGCTACTTTCCGCTCCTCATGACGGCGGCGGGGACCGCCCGTCCCGCCGAGGTGCTCGTTCTCGGCGCCGGGGTCGCAGGACTCCAGGCCATCGCGACGACCCACCGGCTCGGCGCGATCGTCCGGGGATACGACGTCCGGCCCGAGGCGAAAGAACAAGTGGAGTCGCTCGGCGGGCGCTTCATCGAGCTGAAATCGGTCGGCGAGGCGGTGGGCGAGGGCGGCTACGCGCGTGCCCTCACGGCCGACGAGACCAAGGCGCAGCAGGACGAGCTGAACGGGCACATCGCCCAACACAACGTCGTCATCACGACGGCGCAGGTCCCGGGCCGACGACCTCCGCTGCTCGTGACGGCGGATGCGATCGCCGCGATGCGCGCCGGGTCGGTGATCGTCGACATGGCAGCGAGCTCGCTCGGCGGCAACGTCGAGGCATCCCGGCCCGAAGAGACGATCGTCACCGACAACGGCGTCACGATCATCGGAGCCGGGAACCTCGCGTCGACGATGGCGACCGGCGCGTCGACGGCCTACTCGCACAACGTCTGCGCGCTCGTCACCCATTTTCTCAAGGAAGGGAGGGTGACGATCGACCTCACGGACGAGATCCAGGCGGGAGTCGTCATCACCTTCGAAGGAACGGTGGTCAACCCCGCGACGGCGGAACTCGTGGGGTCGAGCGCGAGCGCACCTCTAGTGAACGGAGCCTGAGTCGATGGATACGAGTCTCATCACTGACGTCACGATCTTCGTGCTCAGTCTTCTCGTCGGGTTCGAGGTGATCTCCAAGGTCCCCCAGACCCTCCACACGCCGCTCATGTCGGCGGCGAACTCCATCCACGGTGTCGTGATCGTCGGGGCGTTCCTCATCGCCTCGACCGCGCACGACACCGTCGGGTACACGCTCGCGTTCATCGCCGCGGTGTTCGCCGGGATGAACGTCGTCGGTGGCTACACGGTGACCGACCGGATGCTGAAGATGTTCCAGCATCGTCCGGCCCCGGCGGCTGAGGACGCCGCGGAGAACGGGGGACATGCCTGATGGGCACCTTCAACGATGTCATCACGCTCATCTACCTCGCCGCGGCGACCTGCTTCGTCGTCGGACTCCATCTGATGAACGCTCCGCCGACGGCGAACCACGGGAACAGGCTCTCCGCGGCGGGCATGGCCGTCGCCGTCGCCGCGACGCTCGCGCTCATCGCCCACGACGGGACGATCTCGACCACGGGTTGGCTGATGCTCGCCCTCGGCGGCGTCATCGGCTCCGGCGTCGGGCTCTACCTCGCCCGTTCCGTCGAGATGACGGCGATGCCGCAGCTCGTCAGCCTGTTCAACGCCGTGGGGGGCGGGGCCGCGGCACTCGTCGCGGTCGCGGACTTCGTCCGGCTCGCCGGGATCTTCCACGCGCCGACGATCGCGGCCCGGATCTCGGTGACGAGCATCCTCGACGTCGTGATCGGCGCTGTGACGTTGTCGGGCTCGGTCGTCGCCGCGGGCAAGCTGCAGGGTTTCATCCCGTCGCGGCCGATCGTGGTTCCCGCCGGCCGGGTGATCAACCTCGTGCTCGCCGTGGCGTTGTGTGCCGGAACCGGGTACATCCTCTCGGGGGCGAACAGTGATCTCACCCTGATCGGGATCGCGCTCGCCTCGCTCGTCATGGGCGTGATCATGGTCATGCCGATCGGCGGGGCGGACATGCCCGTCGTGATCTCGCTCCTCAACGCCTTCACCGGCACGGCCGTCGCGATGGCCGGATTCGTCATCAACAGCGTCGGGCTCATCATCGCCGGTGCGCTCGTCGGCGCCTCTGGCAGCATCCTCACGAAGTTGATGGCCGACGCGATGAACCGGTCGATCCTCAACATCGTCGCCGGCGGGTTCGGCACGGGCGACCAGGCGAGCGTCATCGGGGCGGGCGCCAGCGGCCAGGTGCGATCGGTCGGCGCCGACGACGTCGCGATCCAGCTCGCCTACGCGCAGAAGGTGATCATCGTGCCGGGCTACGGCCTCGCGGCCGCGCACGCCCAGCACTCGGTGAAAGAGCTCGTGGACCTGCTCGAGAAGCGCGGCGTCGAGGTGTCCTACGCCATCCACCCGGTGGCCGGGCGGATGCCGGGCCACATGAACGTCCTGCTCGCCGAGGCCGAGGTTCCCTACCAGCAGCTGAAGACGATGGAGGAGATCAACCCCGAGTTCCCCCGCGCCGATGTCGCGCTCGTGATCGGGGCGAACGACGTGACGAACCCGGCGGCCCGCCGCCCGGGCAATGCCGTCTCGGGCATGCCGATCCTCGACGTCGACAAGGCGAAGAGCATCATCGTCATCAAGCGTTCGATGGGCTACGGCTACGCCGGCATCGACAACGAGCTCTACACGGACCCGAAGACCGGCATGTTCTTCGCCGACGCGCAAGCGGGTCTCCGTGCGATCACCGCCGCGGTGAAGACCCTGGTCGGGGTGGACTGACCGCGCGGAGGTCGTGGCGGCACCGGCGGGGCGACTTCGTCTCCCGCCGGGTCGGGGTGCGTCGGCCCCTGGCTGCGTCGCGGGCGGATCCGCCCAACGGGACGGGTAAGCCCCTCCGGCGGGTTGGCTGCTGACGGACCATTCGGGATCCCACCCTTTGCCAGGTCGTTCGCGCCCGCTCGCGGGCGCGGCGGCGCGTCGCCCCATTTCGCCCCACCGTGGCGTCCAGCGGCTGACGGGTCGCCGCCTCGGCGCGGTCCGATCGTCATCTGGCCTCGTGACCTGCATCTTCGCGTGCAGACGCCGCCCATTCGCGGCCGTTCGCCGGACAGGCGCAGGTGGGTGGTCGTGGGGGACCCGAGCGGGTCCGGGCGTGTCAGGACGGCAGACGAACGCTGCGTGGTTGACGGTGGGGGGACTGACACATAGAGTGGCGCGAAGTGGAGGGCAGGGGAGCGGCATCACCCGCTCGGCGACCCGTGGTGATCAGGAGGGAGGACACCGACGTTGGGCCCCGAGAACAGCTTTTTCGGCAGATACGACCACTCCCTCGATTCTAAGGGCCGACTGATCCTCCCTGCACGCATCCGCTCCCGCCTCGGCCAGCGTTGCTTCCTCACCCCGCACCTCGAGGGTTGTGTCGCGATCTGGACGCCCGAGACCCTCCAGGCGGAGATCGACACCCGGAAGGCCTCCGCCGTCGACGCCTGGACGCGCAACCAGGTGCGCGAGTGGTGCTCGGCGATCGACGAGGTCGAGATCGACTCGCAAGGTCGGATCCTTGTCGCGACGGACCTGCGGAACTACGCGGGGCTCGAACGTGAAGTCGTCGTCGTCGGCGTCATGGACCACGTCGAGCTGTGGTCCCCGTCGAACTGGGACGCCAAGGCTCTCGTGCCCATCGGCGCGGGCGCCGCGACCGGTGCGTGATCGTGCCGGTGGCCGACCGTGTGCGCTTGCAACCCCGCCCAGGGAGACGGGCGCGCCCGCAACACCAGAGTGACCCACGAAGAAACGTCCCCTGGTCCATCCGCAGCTCCTCGGCCGCGGCCAAGGATGGCCAGCATCATCCCCTCTCCGCCGATCTCCATCCGTTCTGCAGGGCGAGATTCGCCCGGCCGGGGGTCGGGGGGCTGCGGATGAGCCAGGGGACGTTCCACACGCCGGTCATGGTCGACGAGGTCGTCGCGCTCGTCCGACCCGTGCCGCCGGGCATTGTCGTCGACGCGACGCTCGGCGGCGGCGGGCACGCCGCTGCAGTCCTCGAGAGCCGTCCTGACCTGGTCGTGGTCGGGATCGACCGCGACCCCGAGGCGGTCGCCGCGGCGACCGCTCGCCTCGCGTCCTTTGGCGACCGCGCCCGGGTGCGCCACGCCCGGTTCGACGCCCTCGACGAAGCGCTCGCGGCGTCGGCTCCCGACGAACTCGCCCGGGCCGGCGGGGTCTCGGCGGTGCTGTTCGATCTCGGGGTGAGCTCGCACCAACTCGACGACCCGGCTCGGGGATTCTCGTACCGGGTCGCGACACCGCTCGACATGCGGATGGACCCCGGCCAGCGGCGGAGCGCGCAGGACCTCGTCAACACCCTCGGCGAAGAGGACCTCGCGCGGCTATTCGCCGCGCACGGCGAGACGCGTTTCGCCCACCGGATCGCCCGGGCGATCGTCGGCGAGCGCCCGATCCCGACGACGGCCGCGCTCGCGGAGCTGGTGTCGAGGATGGTGCCCCCCGGAGCCCGGCGGCGGGGTCACCCTGCGGGTCGGGTCTTCCAGGCGCTGCGCGTCGCCGTCAACGAGGAACTCGAGGTCCTGCCCGTCGGGCTCGACCGGGCGCTCGGCCAACTCGTCGCCCGGGGCCGCATCGTGACGCTCGCCTACCACTCGGGCGAGGACCGCCTGATCAAGCAGCGTTTCCGCGCCTGGTCGACCGGTGGCTGCACCTGCCCGTCCGGCCTGCCCTGCGTCTGCGGCGCACGGCCGTCGGTGCGCCTCGTGACCCGGGGGGCCCGTCGCCCGGCCGCCGACGAGGTCGCGCGCAACCCCCGGGCCGAGGCGGCGCGTCTCCGGGCCGTCGAGCGCCTCGCGACCGACGACGAGGGAGCCGGGCGGCGATGACGCCGGCACGCGCCGCCCACGCTGTCGTCGCATCCACCGAGGAGCGGCAGGCAACCGGGGCGCACCGCGCCAATCGGGCCGGTCTCGCCGTCGTCGGCCGTGCCGAGCTGGAACAGCGCCGCCTCCGGCGTCGCGCGCGGGCGGTCCTCGCGCTGGCGGCGCTCTTCGTCGCCGGGGCGCTGCTCGTCGTCGCGGCAGGTCAGGCCTTCGTTGCCGCGCAGCAGGTCCACCTGGATCGGCTCGACCAGCAGCTGGCGACGGCGGTCGCCAGGGACGAGAACCTCCAGCTCGCCCGGGCGCAGCTCGAGTCGCCGTCGCGCATCCTCGAGCTCGCCGAGCGTCGCCTCGGGATGGTCGTGCCGCCGAGCGTGACCTACCTCGTCCCCGTCCAAGCCATCCGGACCGCCGAGCCCGCGTCGGCGAGGAACGCGACGTGACAGGGCCCGTTCGGCGTGGCGTCGGCCGGCGCCCGCCGAGAGCGCCCGCCCGTCGCGCCCGGTTGGGCGCCGTCGCGGCGGTGATGGTGCTCGCCTCGGTCGGCCTCGCGGTTCGCCTCACCGTCGTCCAGGTCGTCGACGGCGTCCGTTACGCCGCATACGAGAAAGGCGAGGTCGACCAGAAGGTCGTGCTCGGCGCGACGCGGGGTGCCATCTACGACAGCACCGGGGACGTGCTCGCCGTCTCGGTGCCCCGGACCGACGTCGTCGCGGACGACTTCCAGATCACGAAGCCCGTCGCCGAGGCGAGGACGCTCGCGCCGTTGCTCCGCGTCCCGGTGGCGCGACTCGCCGGCGAGCTCGGCGAGCGCAACGGCTACGTCGTTCTCGCCCGCGGGCTGACAAACGCCGAGGTGGCCCCCATCGAGCGTCGTGACCTCGCGGGTCTCTCGTTCGCGGCCGACAGCGTGCGCGTGATGACGGGGAGCGACGTCTTCCAGCCGCTGATCGGCGGCGTCGACGCCGCGGGGGTCGGCGACGCCGGGATCGAGCAGGCTGACAACGCCCTGCTCGCCGGGAAGGCCGGCAGCGAGCTCGTCGCCCTCGCACCGGGTGGCTACACGCTTCCGGGCGGGCCGACCCACCTGACCGCGGCGAAGGCGGGGACGGGGCTCGTCCTCACGATCGACGAGCCGCTGCAGGTGGAGGTGGAGAAGGATCTCGCGGCGCAGGTGGTCTCCAGCGGCGCGCACAGCGGCATCGCCGTCGTGATGGACGTGCACAGCGGGGCGATCCTCGCGATGGTCGATCTCATCGCCGGTCCGCACGGGTCGATCGGCCCGGCGGCGTCGAACCTCGCCGCGACGACCGTCTACCAGCCGGGCTCGGTGATGAAGCTCGCCACCGTCATGGCCGCCCTGCAGGCCGGACTCATCACGCCGTCGACGGTGCTGACCGTGCCGGACTCGATCGGTGTCGGCGGCTACCGGTTCGCCGACGCCGAGGTCCACCCGACCGAGCAGCTCAGCGTGGCGCAGATCCTCGCGCAGTCCTCGAACATCGGCACGATCGAGATCGCGCAACGGCTCGGGCTCACCCGCCTCGCCGCGGGACTGTCGGCCCTCGGCTTCGGCCGCCCGACGGGGCTCGACTGGCCGGGCGAGTCCGCCGGGATCGTCGGTTCGCCGGCGACGTGGTTCGGGTCGGCGGCGGCGGCGGTACCGATCGGCACCGGCATCGCCGTGACGCCGCTCCAGGTGCTCGACGCCTACAACACCATCGCGAACGGTGGCGTCTTCGTCACCCCCCGTCTCGTCGCCGGCACGGTCAACGGTGACGCGCGTGAGCACCTCTTGTCGACGCGGTCCGGCGTGCGGGCGGTCGCCGCCCGGACGGTCGGCGAGCTCGTGCCGATGTTGGAGGGTGTCGTGCAGGACGGGACGGCCGTGCTCGCCAACATTCCGGGGTACACCGCGGCTGGCAAGACCGGCACCGCCCAGGTCCCCGAGACGACCGGGCCCGGCTACGTCCCAGGTGACTGGAACGCGACGTTCGTCGGCTTCGTTCCCGCCCAGGACCCGGAACTCTCGGGGATCGTCGTGCTGAACCACCCCGCACCGATCTACGGTGGATTGGTGTCTGCCCCAGTCTTTTCCCAGATCATGCGCTACGCGCTTCGTCGCTTCGACATACCGCCCTCGTCCTCCGCAGCGCTCGCTGCGAGCGTGAGCCCAGCGTCGAAGCGGTGACGAACTCGGCGGTGGAGGGCGAGGGCGTGACGACCGACCTCGCGGTCGACCGGATCATCGACCGGGTCGCTCCGCTCGTCGTGCTCGGCGACCGCGGGGGGACCACGATCACCGGCGTCGTCTTCGACGACCGCGAGGTGACGGCGGGCTCGCTCTTTTGCTGTTTGCCTGGCGCCCGCCACGACGGTCACGACTACGTCGGCGTCGCCGCGGCGGCGGGTGCTGTGGCTTTCCTTTGCGAGCACACGCTCGGCGCCGAGGTCGGTGACGCACTACAGCTCGTGGTGCCACCGGGCACGGCGCGCATCGCGATGGCGAGAGCGGCGTGCGCCTTCTTCGACGATCCCGCCAGCGCGCTGCGCACCGTTGGGATCACGGGAACGAACGGCAAGACGACGGCGACGTATCTGCTCCGGTCGATCCTCGAGCGGGCCGGGTGGCCCACCGGGGTGATCGGGACGCTCGAGGGGGCGCGCACGACACCCGAGTCGCCGCACCTGCAGCGGGCGCTCGCGCGCATGCGCGACGGGGGAGTAGTCGCGGCCGCGATCGAAGTGACCTCGCACGCCCTCGTGCAGCATCGGGTCGACGGGATCCGGTTCGACGTGGCCGTGTTCACGAACCTGTCCCGGGATCACCTCGACTACCACGAGACGCTCGAGTCGTACTTCGCGGCGAAAGCGAGGTTGTTCACCCCGGAGCGCGCCCGCTTCGCGGTCGTCAACCGTGACGACGAGTTCGGGCGCCGCCTCGTCGACCGCGCCGAGATCCCGACGGTCTCGTACTCGCTCGATGACGCGCGCGACCTGGAGCTCGGCCTGACCGAGAGCAGCTTCCGCCTCGGCAAGCGCGCCGTGCGCCTGCATCTCGGCGGCGAGTTCAACGTCTCGAACGCTCTCGCCGCCGCAAGCGCGGCCCGCGCCCTCGGGGTCGAACCCGACGCCATCGTCGACGGGCTCGACAAGGCAGCGGGCGTCCCGGGCCGCTTCGAGGCGATCGAGGGCGCCGGGGGCGTCGTCGCCATCGTCGACTACGCCCACACCCCCGCGGGTCTCGAGGGGGTGCTGCGTGCCGTGCGTGCCGATCGCGCCGCGGCCGACGTCGCTGGGAAGCCGGGGGTCATCGTCGTCTTCGGTTGCGGAGGGGACCGGGACCGCGGGAAACGGCCGGTGATGGGCGAGGTCGCCTCGCGGCTCGCCGATGTCGTGGTGCTGACGACCGACAACCCTCGGAGCGAGGACCCAGGGTCGATCATCGACGAGATCCGTGCCGGGATGTCCGGAGCCGCCAGGCTCGTCGTCGAACCCAACCGCAGGACGGCGATCGCAGGCGCGCTGCGCGCCGCCCGACCCGGTGACGTCGTCGTCGTGGCGGGGAAGGGTCACGAGACGACGCAGCAATTCGCCGACGTGACGCTGAGATTCGACGACCGCGAGGTCGTGCGCGCCGAGTTGGAGTGGATCGAGCGCGCGAAGCGACGGCCGACCGCGAGGAAGGGCGGCCCGGGACCGGAGGGGTCGGCCCGATGATCGCGATCTTCATGGCGGGCACCATCGCCCTTCTCGTCTCGGGTTTCGGCACGCCGATCCTGCTGCGATCGCTCGCGGACCGTCGCATCGGTCAGCAGGTCCGCAGAGACGGCCCCGCGATCCACATCGTGAAGGAGGGCACGCCGACGATGGGCGGGATCGCGATCATCGGCGCGGCTGCCGCCGGCTACCTGCTCGGACACGTCGGCAACGACGCGCCGTTCACCTGGGCGGGCGGCTTCGTCATGTCCGCGCTCGTGCTCGCCGGGGCGATTGGCTTCGCCGACGACTGGCTGAAGGTGCGACGCCAGCGCAGCCTCGGGCTCAACAAACGGGGCAAGATCGTGCTCCAGCTCCTCGTCGGCGTCGGCTTCGCGCTCGCCGCCGAGTACTGGGCCCATGCGAGCACGGTGATCTCGTTCACCCGCGCGAGCGTGCCCGGCGTGCTGCTCGGCACGGCGTTGTGGGTGGTCTGGGCGACGTTCATCATCACCGCAGGCGCCAACGCGGTCAACCTCACCGACGGCCTCGACGGACTTGCCGCCGGGTCGTCCGCCTTCACGTTCGCGGGCCTGACGCTCATCGGCTACTGGCAGTACCGCCACGTGCAGATCTACCACGTCCACGCGGCCCTCGACCTCGCCCTCGTCGCGATCGCGCTGGCCGGTGCGTGTGTCGGTTTCCTCTGGTGGAACGCGGCCCCGGCGCGGATCTTCATGGGCGACACGGGCTCGCTGGCGATCGGGACCGCCCTCGCGTGTCTCGCGCTCGAGATGAACGTGCAGTTGCTCCTGCCGATCCTCGGGGGCCTGTTCGTCGTGGTCACGTTCTCGGTCGTCATCCAGGTGGTCAGCTTCCGCGTCTTCCGCACCCGCGTGTTCCGGATGGCACCGATCCATCATCACTTCGAGCTCGCCGGGTGGCCGGAGACGACGGTGATCGTCCGCTTCTGGATCTTCTCGGCGCTCTGCACGGCGGTGGGACTGGGCATCTTCTACGCCGACTTCCTCGGCGTGCGGGCGCTGCTGTGACCAGGAGGCCCGTGTCGGCGAGCGGTCTGTCCGGACCGGTGGCGGTCATCGGTTTCGCCGTCACCGGTGAGGCCGTGGCGCGGGTGCTGCGCGATCGGGGGCTCGAGATCGTCGCGGTCGAGGACGCGCCGACCCCGGAGCGGCGGGCGACCGCACGCGCCCTCGGCGTCGAGTTCGTCGCCGCTCCCTCCCGGACCGAACTCGGCGACGCCGTCGGGGGCTGCGCGCTCGTCGTGGCGAGCCCCGGTGTGCCGCCGCGGCATCCCGTGTTCGAGCTCGTCGAGCCGGACCGGCTCATCTCGGAGATCGAGCTCGCCTACCGACTGTCACCGGTGCCCATCGTGGCGGTGACCGGGACGAACGGCAAGACGACGGTGACCGCGCTCGTGACGGCGATGCTCGCCGCCTCCGGGGTGCGCGCCGAGGCCTCCGGGAACATCGGTCAGCCGCTCATCTCGACGGTGACGGCCGGCAGCGCGGACCTGGCGGTGGCGGAGGTTTCGTCGTTCCAGCTCGCGCTGACCTCGTCGTTCCGTCCTGCCGTGGCCGCATGGCTGAATGTCGCCGAGAACCATCTCGACTGGCATCGCTCGTTCGGCGACTACGTCGCCGCCAAGGCCCGCATCTGGGCGAACCAGGGCGACGATGACGTCGCGGTGGCGAACCTCGACGACCCGATCGTGATCGCGGAGGCAAGACGATCACGCGCCCGCGTGGTGACGTTCGGGCAGAGCGGCCGGGGGTATCGGCTTGTCGAAGGTCGGTTCCTCGCCCCGGACGGCGGGCTGCTCGCGACGAGTCGCGATCTCGTGCGGGACCTGCCGCACGACCGCCTGAACGCGCTCGCGGCGCTCGCTGCCGCGCTCGAGGCGGGCGCCGCGCCCGACGGCTGCCGTGCGGCGCTGCGCGCGACGGCGCCCCCGGTCCACCGCCTGACGCACGTGGCGACGATCGGCGGCGTCGCGTACTACGACGATTCCAAGGCGACGACTCCCGCGGCGGTGACCGCCGCGGTCCGCGGTTTCTCGTCGGTGGTTCTCATCCTCGGCGGGCGGAACAAGGGCCTCGACCTCTCGACGATCCGGCGTGCCGTCGACGACTGCGCGGGACTCGCGGTGCGCGGCGTGGTCGCCATCGGCGAAGCGGCAGAAGAGGTCGTCGCGGCGTTCTCCCCCGGCCGCGCGGTCGCCCGGGCCGAGTCCATGGGCGAGGCGGTCTCGCTCGCGGCCGGCATGGCCCGCGCCGGAGACGCGGTGCTGCTCTCGCCGGGCTGCGCTTCCTTCGACTGGTACGAGTCGTACGCGGCGCGTGGCGACGACTTCGCCTCGGCGGTGCGCGAACTCGGGTCGCGTGACGTCCGTCAGCGGGGGGCCTGAGATGGCCAGCGGCGTCCTCGAGCGGCGCGGCGCGGCGAGACCGACGCGGCGGCGCGACCAGCGGGAAGTCGTGCACCTGCGTCTCGTCGGCGGTTCTGCCGTCGTTCGGGACCGGATTCGCGAGGACAGCGCTGCCGCGCCGAAGCGCGCCGGCGCGGGTCCGTCATCGGCGGCCGTCGCCGCTCGCCGCGACGCGGTCGCGCTCACCGCTCTCGTCGTCGGGTTCGCCGTCTTCGGTCTTGTCATGGTGCTGTCGAGCTCGTCCGTGGAATCGATCGCCAGCTCCGGGTCGCCGTGGTCGGTGTTCGAGCATCAGGGAATGTGGACGGCCCTCGGCGCGCTCGTGTTCGTCGTCGCGGTCCGTCTCGACCTGCAGCTCTGGCGGCGCCTGGCGGTGCCGGTCTTCATCGGCACGCTGGTGATGCTCGTCGCGGTGCTCGTGCGCGGGATCGGCACGGTCACCGCCGGCTCCGCCCGATGGATCGGCCTCGGCCCGCTGCGGATCCAGCCGTCAGAGTTCGCGAAGTTCGCCGCGGTCCTGTTCCTCGCCGATCTGCTCGCCCGCCGCACGGGTGCGACGGGTCCGCGTGCTGACTGCGTCCGTCCGGTGTTCATCGCGCTCGTGGTGCTCGGGATCCTCATCGTGCGCCAGCCGGATCTCGGTACGGCGGCGGTCGTCGCCGTGATCGGCGCGGTGCTCCTCTACGCGGCCGGCGCACCGCTGCGCAAGGTCGTCGCGACGGGCGGAGTGTTCGCCGCGCTCGGCGGCGTGTTCTTGTTGGCCGAGCCGTACGGCAGGGCGCGCCTGGACGGGTTCTGGGACCCGTTCGCCCACGCCTCGACGACGGGGTACCAGGTCGTCCAGTCGCTCGTGGCGCTCGGCTCGGGGCACTGGTTCGGGACGGGTCTCGGCGGTTCCCCGGCCGCGTGGGGCTTCTTGCCGAACGCCAACAGCGACTTCATCTTCGCGATCATCGGCAACAACTTCGGGCTCGTCGGGGCGTTCGGCGTGCTCGCCGGGTTCGCGGCGATCGGCTGGCTCGGCCTCCGGATCGCGCGCCGCACCGAGGACCGCTTCGCCTTCCTGGTCGCGACCGGCGTCACGACCTGGATCGTCTTCCAGGCGCTCATCAACATCGGCGGCGTCGTCGGCGCGCTCCCCGAGACGGGGATCCCGCTCCCGTTCCTGTCCTCCGGGGGGTCGTCGCTCGTCGTGCTGGCCGCGGCGATCGGGCTGCTCGTGCGCATCGCCGGTCATCCCGAGGCGAAGACGCGCCCGGCCGCCGTCGTGCAACGCGAGCGCCAACGGGTTCGAATGGGGCGGTGACGACGACCCGGGCCGAGGTGATCGTCACCGGAGGGGGGACCGCGGGCCACGTTCTTCCGGCGATCGCGCTCGCCCGGGCGCTCGTCGCGGCGGGGCACGTGCCCTCCACGATCCACTTCGTCGGGACGCGCCGGGGCATGGAAGGGCGTCTCGTGCCCGACGCCGGTTTCTCGTTGACGCTCCTGCCCGGGCGGGGCGTCGTTCGCCGGCCGAGTCTGCGGAACGTGACCGCGCTCGCCGGCATCGGCGTCGCCTTCGTCCTGTCGCTCGCGACGCTCGCGCGACGGCGTCCGCGTGTCGTCGTCGCCGTCGGGGGCTTCGGGGCGGTCGCCTGCTCGCTGGCCGCCGTCGTGCTGCGCGTCCCCGTCGTCGTGGTCAACGTCGACTCGGTTCCGGGCGCGGCGAACCGGATGATCGGCCGTTTCGCCCGGGCTTGCGCCGTCGCGTTCCCGGCAACGGAGCTGCCCCGAGCCGTCGTGACCGGCGCGCCCGTGCGTCCCGAGATGCTCGCGGTCGACCGTTCCCGCGAGGGGCGGGCCCGGGCGCGGCGGGCGCTGTCCGTGGCGGGCGACGGCACGCTCGTCGGCGTGGTCGGCGGTTCGCTCGGCGCCCGACGCCTCAACGACGCGGCGCTCGATCTCGCGCAGCGTCTCCCGGCGCACGAGGGCTTCGTCGTGTACCACGTCTGCGGCACGCGGGCGCTCGAGGAGGTGACGAGCGCGGCCGGCGCGGCGGGACTGTTCGGACGCGCCGGGCTCGACTACCGGGTCGTCGGCTACGAGGACCACCTGGCGGAACTTCTCGCCGCGGCCGACGTGGTGGTGTGCCGCGCCGGCGCCTCGACCGTGGCCGAGCTCTCCGTGATCGGCACGCCGAGCGTCCTCGTCCCGCTTCCCGGTGCACCGGCGGACCACCAGCGACGGAACGCGGAATGGTTGCGCGCCGTCGGCGCGGCGGTGCTCCTCGCCGACGACGAGGCGACCGGGGCGCGGCTCTGCACGGAGGTCCTGGCGCTGCTCGGCGACCCGGGGCGGCTCGAGGCCATGGGCGCGGCCGCGCGCTCCGCTGGCCGGCCCGACGCGGCGGCCGCCGTCGCGGCCCTCGTCGACGAGGTCGCCGCCCGGAGGTGGGCCGGAGCGCGCGAGCCGGCCGTCGGGATCCGTCCCGGACGACAGGACGGCCGATGAGCCGGCCGGATCTCGGGCGTCGCCGGGGAGTCCACATCGTCGGCATCGGTGGCGCGGGGATGAGCGCGATCGCCACGGTGCTCGTCGCGATGGGCCACGAGGTGAGCGGCAGCGATCTGAAAGACGGCGTGGCGCTGGAACGGCTGCGGGCGCTCGGCGTCAAGGTTGCGATCGGCCACGACGCGGCGAACCTCGGTGCCGCTGAGTTCCTCGCGATATCGAGCGCGGTCCCCGCCGGGAACGTCGAGGTCGTCGAGGCACGACGACGCGGGATCGCGGTGCACCGCCGCGCCGAGGTGCTCGGCGCGATCAGCTCGCTGCGACGGACGATCGCCGTCTCGGGCACGCACGGCAAGACGACGACGAGCTCGATGCTCGCGCTCATCCTCGTCGAGGCCGGCCTGTCGCCGTCGTTCATCATCGGCGGCGAGATCAACGAGATCGGTTCCGGGGCGGTGTGGGACGCGGGGGAGTGGCTCGTCGTCGAGGCCGACGAGAGCGACGGGACGTTCCTCGAGCTGCAGAGCGAGATCGCCGTCGTGACGAGTGTCGAGCCGGATCACCTCGACCACTACGGATCCTTCGAGGGCCTCGTTGCGGCGTTCCGCCGTTTCCTCGCCGCGGCCTCGTCCGTCGCGATTGTCTGCGGCGACTATCCGACCGCGGTCGCGGTCGCGCCCCGTGACGTGACGACCTACGGGTTCGCCGCGGATTCGACCTGGCGGATCACGGAGTTCGCCGGCGGCCGCTCCGAGGTGAGCTTCGTGCTGCGAGTCGGCTCGGACAGCGCGGCCGCGCTCGCCCTGCCCGTGCCGGGCCGCCACAACGCCCTCAACGCCGCCGGGGCGGCGGCGGCGGCCGTGGCCGTCGGTGCGGACCTCGAGGCGGTCCGGCGTGCGCTGGCACGCTTCGGCGGGGTCGCGCGGCGCTTCGAATTCCGGGGCGAGGCGAACGGCGCGACGCTCGTCGACGACTACGCGCACCTGCCCGGCGAGGTCGCGGCCGCGCTCGCGACGGCGCGCCGCGGCGGCTGGCGTCGGGTCGTCTGCGTCTTCCAACCGCACCGCTACTCGCGGATCGCCGTCCTCGGCGCCGACTTCGCCGACGCCTTCGTCGACGCCGACGAGCTCGTCGTCACGGACATCTACGGCGCGGGCGAAGCCCCCCGCCCCGGGGTCTCCGGCAGGCTCGTCGTCGACGCGGTGCGCGCGGCCCACCCCGAGGCCGACGTCACGTACCTGCCCCGGCGGGCGGAGATCGTCGACCACCTGCGCCGGACGCTTCGCGCCGGGGACTGCTGCCTCACCCTGGGGGCCGGCGACCTGACGAGCCTGGCCGGCGACCTGCTCGCCGGCGGCGAGGACTAGGGCGGCCGTGAGGGCGGCCGCGGCCGGACGGTCGCCGCGTCGGAACGAGGCCGTCGAGGAGGCCGCGGCGCGGCTCGGCGGCCTGGCCGAGCGGGACGCGCCCCTCGGCGCCCGCACGACGTACCGTCTCGGCGGGCCGGCGGCCCTCCTCGCGGTCGTGCACGACGAAGCGGAGCTCGCCGTCGTCGTCGATGCCGTCGCCGCGAGCGGTGTCGAGGTCCTCGTTCTCGGACGGGGATCGAACCTGTTGGTCGCCGAAGCGGGGTTCGCCGGGTTGTGCATCGTGCTCGGCCGCGCCTACGAGACGATGACGATCGAGAGGGACGGCACGGTTGTGGCCGGGGGTGCCGTCGCCTATCCGGCGCTCGCCCGGACGACGGCGGAGGCGGGACTGTCGGGCCTGGAGTGGGCGGTCGGCATCCCCGGCTCGGTCGGGGGCGCCGTCCGCATGAACGCCGGCGGGCACGGCTCCCAGACCGCCGACCGCCTCGTGTCGGTCAGGCTCGTCGCCCTGCGGCGGAGGACCGACCAGACGGTCACGGCCGGCGACCTCGGTCTCTCCTACCGACGCTCGGCGGTGCAGCCCGAGGAGGTCGTCGTGTCGGCGCGCTTCGGCCTCGAAGCGGGGGACCGGGAGGCGTCGCTCACGGCGATCGCCGGGATCGTCGCCTGGCGACGGGAGAACCAACCGGGCGGGCGCAACGCCGGGTCGATCTTCCAGAACCCCCCGGGGGATTCGGCGGGGCGACTGATCGAGCTCGCCGGCCTGAAGAACCTGGCGGTGGGCAAGGCGCGCGTTTCCGCGCGCCACGCGAACTTCATCCAGGCGGATCGGGCGGCCACGGCGGACGACGTCTTCGCTCTCCTCTGCGAGGTGCGCCGTCTCGTCGCCGAGCGGTGCGGCGTCGAGCTGGCGACCGAGATCTGCCTGGTGGGATTCCCGCCGTGAACGGCCCGCCCGGGCCGCCCGGTGGTCCGGAGCGGCCAAGGTCGAACGGCGGGGACGCTCCTCCGGCCGACGAGGGCCCGGTGCGCTCCCACGCGCGGATGATGGAGCGTCGCGCCGTCGTCGCCCGTCAGGCGGGCCGGCGGCGGCTGCGGATCGTCGTGGCCACGCTTGGCGTGGCGGCGCTCGGCGCAGGCCTGTTCGGGCTGGCCCACTCGCCGCTCATCTCGGCTCGCACGGTGCGGGTCACCGGTGCCGTGCACACGACGCGGGCGGAGATCCTCGCGGCGAGCGGACTCGGCCGCGATCCGCCCCTCGTCGACGTCAACACGCTCGCCGACGCCCACGCCATCGAGCGGCTGCCCTGGGTCAGGACCGCGTCGGTGAGCGTCTCGTTCCCCTCGAGCGTCCGGGTCGTCGTCACGGAGCGCCGCGTCGTCGCGGCGGCACGACGCGGCGCGGCGGGCGTCGCCCTGCTCGACGTCACCGGGCGCGTGCTCGCCGATGCGTCCCGGCCGCCGGCGGGGATCGTGTCGCTCGTGGGCCTCGTGGACCTGCCCGCGCCGGGCGGGTCGGTCCGGGGCGCCGCGGCGCTGCTCGCCGCGGCGGCGGCGCTGCCCGCGGGCCTGGAGAGCCGGGTCACGGCGCTCAGCTGGCGAGCCGGGCTCGGGATCGTCGCCGACCTCCGCGCCGCGCCGCGGGCGATCCTCGGCTCGACCGTGGATCTCCCCGAGAAATTCGTCGCTTTGGCGACGGTGCTTGCCGAGGTTTCTCTGCAAGGCACTGCCACAATCGACCTGCGGGCACCGTCTGACCCGGTCTTGACCCCATGAGGCGTCAGCCCTATGGTCGGCCTGGTCCTGGCATGCCTGAGGCGCTCCGGCCGTCGATCGTGGAGTGCGCAGGGGGCTAGCTGGGGGTGGCGGCGACAAACCGGTCGTCGAGGAATCGGTTGGGGGACCACAGACGGGGGACTCGGGGCTTCTGAGCCGTCGTCGCGGGCAGTTCCTCCGGCACTGGCGTGGTTCTTGGCAGGAAGGCAGCGTCGCAGATGTCCGAGGCAGCTCAGGGTTTCATCGCCGTCATCAAGGTTCTCGGCATCGGCGGGGGCGGCGTGAACGCCGTGAACCGCATGATCGACTCCGAGTTGCGCGGCGTCGAATTCGTCGCCGTCAACACGGACGCGCAGGCCCTGCTGCTCAGCGAGGCCGACATCAAGCTCGACATCGGTCGCGAGCTGACCCGCGGCCTCGGGGCCGGGAGCGACCCGGAGGTCGGCCGCGCCGCCGCGCTCGACCACGCCGAGGAGATCGGTGAGGTCCTCAAGGGCGCCGACATGGTGTTCATCGCGGCGGGCGAGGGCGGCGGCACCGGCACCGGAGGCGCGCCGGTCGTCGCCGAGGCCGCCCGCGATCTCGGCGCGCTCACCGTCGCGATCGTCACCAAGCCGTTCGCCTTCGAGGGACGCCGGCGCGCGATGCAGGCGGAGCAGGGGATCGAGCGCCTGCGCGAGCAGGTCGACACGCTGATCGTCATCCCGAACGAGCGGCTGCTCACGATGGCGGACTCGAACACGACGATGGTGGAAGCCTTCAGGATGGCTGACAACATCTTGTTGCAGGGCGTGAAGGGCATCACCGATCTCATCAACATGCCCGGGCTGATCAACACGGACTTCGCCGATGTCCGCACGATCATGCACGACGCCGGCTCGGCGATCATGGGTGTCGGGGTCGCCTCCGGCGAGGGTCGGGCGCTCGCGGCGGCGCACCACGCCATCACGAGCCCGCTCTTGTCCTCCGGCTCGATTGACGGCGCGCGCGGCATCGTCCTCAACATCGCCGGTGGGAGCAACCTCGGGCTTTTCGAGGTGAACGAGGCGGCCGAGGCGATCCACGCCATCGCCCACCCCGACGCGAACATCATCTTCGGGAGCGCGATCGACGACGAGCTCGGCGACGCCGTGCGCGTCACGGTGATCGCGGCCGGTTTCGACACCTTCGACGACGGCGGCTACGGAGCGGCCACCCGCGACTTCGAGCAGAGCTTCGGTTACGGCGCCGGGCTCCCGCGTCACCCCGAGAGGTACGAACGGGCCGAATCGTTCGCCGTCGACGACGACGATCTCGATCTCGGCGACGACGGGTTCGACGTCCCGTCGTTCCTCCGCTGAAGGGTCGCTTCGCCGACGCGGCGTTCGCTGAGCGGGGAGGCGATCGTCGCGACGTCGTCGCGTCGCGACGGCGACGCCCGGCCCTCGCGTCTTTACGCGACGGCCCCGGGAGACGCGCTGCATCGGGCCATCGTGGACCGTCCGTGGACCTTCTGCCGCCAGGTGCACGGGGCGCGGGTGCTCGAGGTCGACGGCCCGACGGCTGCGCTCGCCGAGGCTGACGCCATCGTCACGACGTCGCAGGAGACGGCGCTCGGCGTGCTCGGCGCCGACTGTGCGCTGATCGGCTTGGCGAGCCGGGAGCGCGTCATCGGTGTCGCCCACGCCGGTTGGCGCGGGCTCGTCGCCGGGGTCGTCGGCGCCGCGGCCGAGACGATGCGCCGCGGGGGGGCGTCACGGATCGAGGCTGTCGTCTCGGCGTGCATCCACGCCGAGTGCTACCCGTTCGCGGCGGCCGACCTCGCCGGGCTCGTGGCCGTGCTCGGCGACGAGGTCATCGGCACCGCCGCCGACGGCTCGCCCGCCTTCGACCTGCCCGCGGCCGTGCGGCGGTGCCTGGCGGCCGCCGACGTCGAGCTCGTCGGGGCGATCGACGATTGCACGGCGTGCTCGGGCGAGTACTTCAGCTTCCGCCGGCGCCGCGACACCGCCCGGCATCTCCTCGGTGTGTGGCTGGAGCCGGCAGGGTGAACCGCGAGACGCCGACCCCGTTCGGCGATGTCGCGGCGCGCCTGGCCGAGGTGCGGCGGCGGATCGTGGCCGCGGGGGGCGACGCGGCACGCGTCCGGGTCGTCGCGGTGACGAAGGGCTTCGGTTCGGCGGCCGCGGCGGCCGCGGTGGCGGCGGGTTGTGTCGATCTCGGCGAGAACTACGCGGCGCCGCTCGTCGCCAAGGCGGCGCGACTGCGAGCCGAGGCGGTCGACGCCGGCGTGTGCTGGCATCTCATCGGCGGCATCCAGCGGCGCAGCATCAGGCTCCTCGCGCCCTACGTCGGGCTGTACGAGACGGTCGACCGCTCCGAGGAAGGTGCCGCGCTCGCCCGCCACCACCCGGGCGCGGCGGTGCTCGTCGAGGTCGAGACGACGGGGCTCCCGGGCCGGGGGGGCGTGGCGCCCGGCGAGGTCCCGGCTCTCGTCGAGGGGCTCGTCGGGCTCGGCCTCGACGTGCAAGGGCTGATGACCGTCGCCGCGCCCGACGACGCGGCGCGGGCGCGACGTTCCTTCGCCGAGGTTTCTAGTCTCGTGACGAGTCTCGGCCTGCGCGAGGCGTCGATGGGGATGAGCGACGATCTCGAGCTCGCCGTGGCGGAGGGTTCGACGATGGTGCGGGTCGGCAGGGCGCTGTTCGGTCCACGTCCGGCGCAAAAGGCGATGCGAGAATAGGCTGCGCGGAGAAGGAGACCGATGTCGTCGTTCATGAACAGAGCACTCGCCTACCTCGGCCTGAAAGACATCGACGAGGAGGAGTTGTACTCGGAGGACCCTTCGGCGGGTGTGCCGGTTTCGCAGCCCGATCGGACCGTCTACCCCGACGTCGTCGGTGACGAAGGTGACGACCGGGGCGTCTCGGCGACGGTCCGACCGATTCTCGCCGCCGAGCCGCGCCGACCGGGTGGAGCCGCGCCGGGCCTCGTCCGGCCCGTCGTCGTCGGGCACGTCCCGGCGAGCAAGGTCCACGTCGTCGCGCCGGCGCACTTCCGCGACGCCCAGGAGATCGGCGATCTTGTGAAGCAGGGCAGTCCGGTGATCGTCAACCTGCAGATGAGCGAGCGAGACCTGTCGCGACGGATGATCGACTTCTGCTCCGGGCTCACCTACGCGCTCGACGGGCAGATGGAGAAGGTCGCCGACCAGGTGTTTCTGCTCGCCCCCTCGAACGTCGAGGTCTCACCGGAAGAGCGGTTGCGCCTCCAACAGCGCGGCCTTTACCGGTCCTAGACGACGGCGCGCTCGGTGATCGCGTGAGCGCGCCCCGGTGATCGTCCGCATCCTCGTCGACCTGATCCAGGCGTACATCTTCGTTCTGTTCGTCCGCATCATCCTCACGTGGTTCCCGACGGACCCGTGGTCGTCGCTCGGGCGGTTCGAGCGCGCCCTCGGGCGAGTCACGGATCCCGTGCTCGCGCCGTTCCGGCGCCTCCTGCCGCCTCTGCGCGTCGGCGGAGGGGCGATCGACCTGTCGCCGATCGTGGTGCTCGTCGCGCTCGAGGTGCTCGTGTCGATCCTCCGCAGCCGCTGACCCGCGGCATCTGCGCCGGAGCGGCACGCTCGGCGGGCGGTATCCACCGGCGGCGCTCATCGGCCGCATACCATCGTGATATGGAGATATCCGGACGGATCCTGCGCGAAGTCGAGTTCCGTGACCGGCTGCGCGGCTACGACACCGATGAAGTTGACGAATTCCTCGAGAAGGTCGCGGTGGCGGTCGACGAGCTCCTCGCCGAGCGGGAAGCCGCGCGCGAGAAGCCCGCGCGCCCTGCCGAACCCGCGCTCGACGACGAAAGCCTGCGCCGGACCCTCGTGCTGGCCCAGCGCACCGCGGACCTCGCCGTCCGTGAGGCCCGCGAGGAGGCCACCGCCCTCGTCGAGGAGGCGCGCATCGAGGCGGGTGCGCTGACCGCCGAGGCCCGCGACGAGGCCGACCGCGTGCGCGCCGAAGCCGAACAGGAGGTCCACGCGAGGATCGCCGCGCTCGAGTCCCGACGCGTCGAGCTCGAACACGAGATCGAGGAGCTCGACCGGATCGCCGCGACGGAGCGGGGACGACTCGTCGCGTCGCTCAGTGCCGCGCTCGAGAGCCTCGGCGGGATGGCGCGCCGCGAGGACGAGCGCCAGGGGCCGGCCGGCGGCCCCGACGACCTGACCGGCGCGGCGACGGCTGGCGAGACGACGCCCGGTGAGCCGACCGAACTCATCGACACGGTTGCCGAGGAACAGGACGGACCGGAGGACGAGATCGGACGCGCCGGCGCGGTGCCGTCGCCGACGGCTCTCCGGTCGCGCGCGGGCGACCGCCCGCGGCGCCGGAGCCGAGCCACCCAGCTGGGACTCGCCGACATCGACGCGGGGAGCGAGGGCGTTGCGGACTCGGCGCGTCCCGAGCGTCCACCGGAAGCCGACGAGCACACCTTGCGCGCGGTCCATCCGAGCGGCGATGACGATCCAGACGAGGCGCTTTGGCAGAGGTGGGCGCGTGGGGCTGATCTCGACGCGTTGCCCGGCGACCACGGACCGGCCGTGCACGAGAAGCCGACCCACGCGCCGCGCCGCGGCGGTGGTTGGCCGGCCTGAAGGCCTGACGGGAATCGCAGCTAGCCGGGTCCCGTCGCTTCCCTGACGCGCTCGAGGTGGACCGCGACGTTGCGGCCGTCGGGAAGTTCGTAGGCGGTGCGCGCCGAAGCGACGTCTGTCCCGGGGTCGGCGTGACGCGGATCGTCGTTCCCGACGACGGCGAGCGAGGTCGCGAGCGTCTGGCGGCAGAGTTCCTCGCCCCAGACGTCGAGGACAGACACGACGTCGTCGGGAACGACGAGCGCGAGACGGATTCGGTCGCTGATCACGAGGTCGGCGTCGCGGCGCGCCTGCTGCACGATCCGCACGAGATCGCGCGCCGTCCCTTCCGCTTCGAGCGCGGGAGTGACCTCGGTGGCGAGGAGGACGACACCTCGGTCGTCGTCGATCACCCGACCGGCGGCGGGATCCCGCGGCACGAGGCGGAGTTCGAACTCGCCGGGTTCGAGAAGGACCCCGGCGACCGCGACCCGCCCGTCTTCGGTCGGCTGCCAATCGCCCCGACGGACCGCGGCGATCACCTGTTGGGTTGTCGGGCCGAGGCGGGGTCCGATCTCGGCGGGGACGAGCGAGAGCGCGCGCGTCGCGAAGGCATCGGCTGCCGTCACGAGCTCGACGGCTTTCACGTTGACCTCGTCGGCGATGAGCGGGAGGAACGGCTCGAGCAGCGAGGCGTTGTGGTGCGCGATGGTCGCCTTCGGCAACGGCAGCCGGGCCCGCAAGCCGCGAGCCTTGCGCACGGAGTGGATCGCCGAACACACCTCGCGCACGAGGTCCATCGACTCGACGAGCGCCGAATCCGTGACGAGCTCGTCCGGCTCGGGCCAAGCGGCGAGGTGCACACTGCGCGCGGACGTGAGACCGCGGAAGACCTCCTCCGCGAGGAACGGGAGCAGCGGCGCACTCACGCGGGCGAGGACGTCGAGCACGGTGTGGAGGGTGTCGTAGGCGTCGATCTTGTCGGCGTCGGCCAGCGGATCGCCGGAGAACGACCGCCAGAACCGGTCGCGGCTGCGGCGGATGTACCAGTTCGTCAGGGCGTCGAGGAAGCTCGAGTACGCCGCCGCCGCGCCGGCGAGGTCGTAGGCATCGAGGGCCTCGGTGACCTGCTCGAGGAAGCGGCGGGTCTTGGCGAGGACGTAGCGGTCGAGCAGCCCGGTCTGGTCGCAGCGTTTCCGTCCGACGACGCCGTCGCTGCGGCCGTAGAGCGAGAGGAAGTGCCAGGAGTTCCAGATCGGGTTGAGCACGACGCGCAGCGGCTCGGACATCGCGGCTTCCTCGATGGCGACGTCGAGCCCGCGCAGCACCGGTGAGGAGAGCAGGTACCAACGCATCGTGTCGGAGCCGTCGGAGGCAAAGAACTCCTCCGGGTCGGGGAAGTTCTTCAGGCGCTTGGAGAGCTTGCGGCCGTCGTTGCCGAGCAGGATCCCGTGCGCGATGCAGTGGGAGAACGCCGGTCGGTCGAACAACGCCGTCGCGAGCACGTGCAGCGTGTAGAACCAGCCGCGGGTCTGGCCGACGTACTCGCAGATGAGATCCGCCGGGAAGTGCTCCTCGAACCGCTGCGCGTTCTCGAACGGGTAGTGCAGCTGCGCGAAGGGCATCGAGCCGGACTCGAACCAGCAGTCGAGGACGTCCTCGACGCGCCGCATCGTCGAGCGGCCCGTCGGGTCGTCGGGGTTCGGCCGGGTGAGGGCGTCGATCCCCGGGCGGTGGAGGTCGTCGGGGCGGACGCCGAAATCGGCGGCCAGCTCGTCGAGGCTCCCGTAGACGTCGACGCGGGGGTAGTCCGGGTCGTCGCTCTTCCAGACCGGGATGGGCGCCCCCCAGAAGCGGTTGCGTGAGATCGACCAGTCGCGCGCCCCTTCGAGCCACTTGCCGAAGGCGCCCTGGCCGACGTGTTCGGGCACCCAATGGATCTGCCGGTTCAGCTCGACCATGCGTTCCTTGACGGCGGTCACCTTCACGAAGAACGAGCTGACGGCGCGGTAGATGAGCGGCGTGTCCGAGCGCCAGCAGTGCGGGTAGCTGTGGACGTACTCCTCGCGCCGCACGAGCGCGCCCGACCTGGCGAGGCTCTCGATGACCCGCTCGTTCGCCTCGAACACCTGGAGGCGTGCGAGATCGGGCACGCGATCGTCGAATCGGCCCTGATCGTCGACGGGGCAGACGACGGCGATGTCGGCCGACTCGCAGAGTCGCTGGTCGTCCTCACCGAAGCCGGGGGCCATGTGCACGATCCCCGTCCCGTCTTCGGTCGTGACGAAATCCCCGGCGAGCACGCGGAAGGCGTTGGCCTCGCCCGCGAAGTAGTCGAAGAGTGGGCGGTAGGTCCGCCCGACGAGATCAGCGCCGGCGACGGTGCCGACGAGAACCGCGTCGGCGAGCTCCGCCGCGTAGGCCTCGGCCCGGGACTCGCCGACGAGGTAGCGCTCTCGACCGCGCTCGTAGATCGCGTAGGTGATCGACGGCCCGACCGCCAGCGCGAGGTTCGAAGGCAACGTCCACGGCGTCGTCGTCCACGTGAGCGCGCGCAACGGGCCCGCGGCCGGTCCCGTGCCGTCGGGGATCGGGTCGAGCGAGACCGAGACCGTGATCGCCGGGTCGACGCGCTCGCGGTAGGCGTCGTCCTGGCGCGTCTCGAAGTTCGAGAGCGGCGTCTCGCATTCCCAGCAGTACGGGAGGACGCGCTGGCCCTCGTAGATCAGCCCGCGGTCGTAGAGCGTCTTGAAGGCCCAGATGACGCTCTCCATGTAGGAGGCGTCCATCGTCTTGTAATCGTTGTCGAAATCCACCCAACGGCCTTGGCGGGTGACGTAGCGCTCCCAGGCCGCGGTGTAGCGCAGGACGGAGGTCTTGCAGTGCTCATTGAAACGGTCGATGCCGAACGCGGTGATCTGGGCCCGCCCCGAGACGCCGAGCTCACGCTGGGCCTCGGTCTCGGCGGGCAGCCCGTGACAATCCCAACCGAATCGACGCTCGACGCGCCGGCCGCGCATCGTCTTGTAGCGGGGCATCGCGTCCTTGACGAACCCGGTGAGCAGGTGGCCGTAGTGGGGCAGCCCGTTCGCGAAGGGCGGCCCGTCGTAGAAGACGTACTCGTTGCGGATGTCACGCTGGACGACTGACGCCGCGAAGGTCCCGTCGGACTCCCAGTAGGCAAGCGTCGCCTCTTCGAGCGCCGGGTAGTCCGGTGTCGCGGCGACCTCCGGATACGAGTCCGGCCTCGGTTGTTCGGGCATTGCCCTAGAGTAGGCGCCCATGGCGGAGGACCTGTTCGAGATCGAGCAGGAGAAGTCGACCCAGACCTCCAAGGACAAGAAGGGCGCCGGCAAGTCGACGATCCTGCTTCGTCTCTACGTACAACCCGGTGCCGGCCGGGCCGCTGTCACGGGCACGAGGGGAGACGCGCTCCACGTCCGGGTCGCGCCCCCCCCGGTCGACGGTCGCGCGAACGTCGCGTGTGCGGATCTCGTCGCGGAGCTCTTCGGCGTGCCGAAGTCCGCGGTCGAGCTCGTCGACGGGGAACGCAGCCGGAGGAAGCGGCTGAGAGTGCGGGGTGTCGAGGTCAGCCAGGTCCGACGCGCGCTCGACCGCGCCGTGTCAGCGGCCGAGACCCGTCCCGGCGGCCCGAGGAACGCGCGCGCGAATCGTTGACGCCGCAGCGGGCGCGGTGGTCGCGACGATCGGGTAACCTCAACCCCTCATTCGGAGAGGTGCGTCGGACCACCATGCCCCACAAGAAGACGAAGCCCCCGGTGCAAGTCGGCGCGAACAAGGCGGCACCCGCGTCACCGCGTCGTTCGATCGTCGTGCGCGCTTCGAAAGCGGTCGCCAAGACGAGAAAGGCCATCGGCAAGGTCGCCGGTCGGACGGAGCGAGAGGCGGTGACGAAGCCCGTCGCGTCGCGCCCGGCAACCCAGGCGCGGACGACGAGTCCGGCGGCCCGGGCGCGGATCGGGCAGCCGCCGGCCGCTCGGGCGCGGGGCGCGAAGAAGGCGTCGGCGTCACCAAAGAAGGCAGCCGCAAAGAAGGCAGCGCGATCTCGCTCCGCAAGCAGGGCCGTGGTCGCGAGCGGGGCCGCCGTTGCCAAGAGGGTGTCGGCCGGGAAGAAGGTCGCGGTGACGAAAGGAGCCACCGCCGCGAAGAAGGCCCCTGCCGCGAGGAAGGTCACCGCCACGAGGAAGGTCGCGGCCGCGAAGAGGGTCACGGCCACGAAGAGGGTCATCGCGGCGAAAGAGATCACCGCCGCGAAGAAGGTGAGCGCGGGGAAAAAGGCAGCCGGCTCAGCCAAGGCGAGACCCCAGGTTGAGGGTGCGAGGCGGACCGCGAAGGCCACCGCCTCCTCGCCGGCGAGAACGGCGCGTCGCGCGCCGGCGAAGCCCGGCGCGAAGGCGGGGTCCCCCCGTCCGGGGTCGACACGTCCGTCACCGGCCCGTCCGACGCCGGTCCGTGCACCTCGCACGGGCTATACAGAGGAACGCTTCCTCGGTCACCAGCGCAACGTGCTCGAGCGCGAGCGGGCGACCTACCTCGAACAGGCGAGCTCCCTGCAAGCGGAGGCGGAGCTGCTCGTCGCCGAGATGGAGCCGGGAGACATCCAGTTCGACGAGGAGTCGGGTGAAGGTGGGACCGTCGCTGTCGACCGCGAGCGCGATCTCACGCTGTCGGCCCAGGCCCTGGAGGCGGTCGCGGAGATCGACGCGGCGCTCGCCCGGATTGCGAGCGGTAGGTATGGCGTGTGCGAGGGTTGCGGCGAGCTCATTCCGAAACTCCGTCTCGAGGCGCTTCCGTACGCGCGGCTTTGCATGGCCTGCAAGAGCGGAGGGCTCTCGCGGCGTTGATGCCGGATCGGCGCGCGCCTGACGAGGTCCACCGGTCGCGTCGCGTGTGGGTGGTCGCTTCCGCCGCCGCCGCAGTCGTCGCCCTCGACCAGACGACGAAGACGCTCGCCCTCGATCGGCTGCAGAACGGGCCGATCCACCTCGCCGGCCCCCTTTCGCTCGCCCTCACGTTCAACTCGGGTGTCGCCTTCTCGATCGGCACGGGGCGGACGGTTCCGATCATCATCGTTGGCGCGGTGCTCCTCGTTGTCCTCGTCTGGCTTGCGCGTGCCACGCCGAGCTATCCCGTCGCGATCGCGACCGGGATGCTCCTCGGCGGTGGGCTCGGGAATCTCTCGGACCGGGTCTTCCGTTCCCGTGGCGGTGCGGTGGTCGACTTCGTCCACCTCGGCTTCTGGCCGACGTTCAACGTCGCCGACCTCGCGATCGTCGGCGGGGCGATCGTGCTCGTCATCGTGTTCTGGCGGCGAATCGAGGGGAAACGGACGGGCGACCCCCCCGTACAGGACGCCGGAGGGTGACGATGACGGCGATGATCGTTCCGGCGACGCTCGATGGCGAGCGGGTCGACCGGGTGATCGCGCTCGTCACGGGTCAGTCGCGGCGCGCGGCGAGCGCGCTCATCGCCGCCGGTGGGGTGCGTGTCGCGGGTCGGCCCGTCGTCTCGCGCCACGTGCGCGTCGTCGCGGGGATGCGTCTCGAACTCGAGATCGCGGCGGCCGCCGACGGTTCCGGTCTCGAGCCGGCGGAGCCGGGCAGCGTGCCGTTCACCGTCGTCTACGAGGACCCCGACGTCATCGTGGTCGACAAGCCCGCCGGCGTCGTCGTCCACCCGGGTGCGGGCCGGCGCACAGGGACGTTGGCGGCGGGGCTCCTCGCGCGCTACCCGGACCTCGCAGAAGCCTCCCGTCAAGGCGCGGGCGGCCCGCTGCGCCCGGGGATCGTCCACCGCCTCGACAAGGACACGTCGGGGCTGCTCGTCGTGGCACGGAATCCCCGCGCCTGGCAGGCGCTCGCAGCCCAGCTCTCCTCGCGCACGATGGGGCGCGTCTACGAGACGCTCGTGCTCGGCCGGCTCGGATCCGACGAGGGCACGGTCGACGCTCCGATCGGCCGGTCGGTGCGGGATCGGACGCGCATGGCCGTGAGCGCCACCGGGCGTGAGGCGCGTACCCGCTACCGGGTGCTCTCGCGCTTCGCGGCGCCTGTCGAGGCGACGCTGGCCGAGGTGACGCTGGAATCGGGGCGGACGCACCAGATCCGCGTCCACCTCGCGGCGATCGGTCATCCCGTCGCGGGTGATTCTCGCTACGGTGGCACGCTCGCTCCCGCGGTGCGCGCGGCGATCGGACTCGAGCGGCCCTTCTTGCATGCCGGGAGGTTGCGCCTCGTCCACCCGACGACGGGCGAGGAACGGGAGTGGGTCGCCCCGTTGCCGGACGACCTCGCGGCGGTGTTGACCCGGTTGTCCTGATCGAAGCGATCAGGCCGCGGAGTGGAAGGCGCTCACCTCGGGCTGGGCGGCGAGCGCCCGGAGCGCCGAGGCCTCGAGGCTGCGGACCCGACGGACACCGATCCCGAGCGCCCGCGCCGTCGACTCGAGCGAGGCGGGGGGTTGACCGCCCAACCCGAAGCGGAGCAGGACGACGTCCCGCTCGAGCTCGGGCAGACGGCCGATGGCCTCTTCGAGGCCTGCGCTGGAGATGGACTCGATGACGTCGTCGACGACAGATGCGTCGTCCGCGGCGAGCAGGTCGCCGAGGGTCGCGCTCGCGTCGGTCGCGACTGGCTGGTCGAGACTCGCGACGACGCGGGGCAGATGGCGCTCGTTGCCGTCACCGGCGCGTTCGGCGGCGTTCTCCGCGGCGACGGCGTCCTCCGGCAGACGAATGGCCCTGCCCTTGGACTGCACGGCTCGCTGGAGCGACTGGCGGATCCACCAGGTCGCGTACGTGGAGAACTTGAACCCCCGCTTCCAATCGAACTTCTCCACGGCGCGCATCAGTCCGAAGGTGCCCTCCTGGACGAGGTCGGTGAGGTCGACGCCGCGCCCCTGGTACCGACGGGCCCAGTGCACGACGAGCCGAAGGTTGCCCGCGATCATCTGGTCTTTCGCTTCGGCGTCGCCACGTTCGATCCGCTGGGCGAGGGAGACCTGTTCTGCGGCACTGAGCAAGGGGTATCTGCCAATGTCGTCCAGGAAGAGCCGCATGAGGTCGGGGCCCCCGCTTCCGTGCTCTGCGACCTCGTCGGCATAAGTGGTGGTGATGGCCTCGTCTCCGTTCTGCGCGCCTGGAACTTCCGCATCCGACCCCCCAGGAGAGGTCGGCACCTTGTGCAACGCCGCGTGGTGTGGGCGCATTCCTTCGCGGCTTCGGGGCGCGGAATCCGGGCCGCCGGACCAGCGGGCTCGCCGGCCCGGAAGGGCCGTGCGACGGGTTGCCCGCCCGGTGGTGCCGGGCAGGCTGCGGCGACTGCGAGGGTGTCGATCTCGATGCTGCGCGGACCGGGATACACCGCCGTTCCTGCGCTGGGCGGTGTCGCTCGACCGGCACCCGGAGCACCGATCAGATCGCCCCTTCGGGTCACGCCGACGATCGAACGCCCGTCGGGTCCAGGAGCCCCGTGAGACGGCTCCGGCGTGTCGCGGACAGTCGGTCGGGGAGCGACGACAGCCGCTCCCATCGGTGCGCGGCGATGGCAGTATCACGTCGTGCTTCACGAGGCGCGGGGTTTGACGGAAGACGATCGCGGAGCAATCTGCGCACTTGAAGCGCGCGTCATCGCGACAGACGGAGGTCGGCTGAAACTCGAGTGGCCGACGCTTCGACGTCGTTCCGGCAAGCGCGTGGAGGACCTGCTCTGGTGGGATGCAGACGAGCTGCTGGGCTACCTCGGGCTGTATTCGTTCGGCGGACCGCTCGAGCTCGCGGGCATGGTCGACCCCGAGGCCAGACGTCGCGGCATCGGCAGTGCTCTTCTGCGCCGTGCCCTCGGTCTTGCCGCCGCGCGTGGCCTCACGGAGGTGCTGCTGGTTGCCCCCCGGGCGACGCCGACGGGTCGCCTCTTCGCCGAGAGGCACGGAGGCGTTCTCGAGCACTCCGAGCACCACATGGAACTGCAGGGAACGCCACCGCCCGCACGAACGCGCGAGGACGTACTGCTCCGACCGGTCACGGCGGACGACCTGCCAGTGCTGCGCCGCGTCATCCGTGATGCCTTCGGTTCAAACGGCGCGGACCGTGTTCCAGATGGTGGCGATCGTCAGCTGGTTGTCGAGTGCGAAGCCTCAGTCGTTGGCACCGTTCGGCTCTCCCGCGACGGGGACAGGATCGGCATCTACGGCTTCGCGATCGACTCCCCAGTGCGTGGCCGCGGAATCGGTCGTGAGGTGCTTCGACAGATTTGTGTCCAGTTGCGCGCCGAGGGGTCGAAGCGAGTCACCCTCGAGGTCGCCTCCGACAACGACCGGACGCTCGGGCTGTACACCTCGGTCGGGTTCGTCCGCCTGGCGACCGAGGACTACTTCCGCTTTCCCACTGACGTCGCCGAACGCCGCGAGCGAGCCGGCATCAGGCAGGCAAGGTGCTTGGTCGGTGAGCCTCCGAATGGCGGTTCGCCCAGATCGACCAGTTCGGCGCTGCTTCCGTGACGACGGGGGTGACGGGAGCAGCGACCAGATCAACGGTTCTCGTGTAGCCGACGGTCGGTCTCCGGCGGTTCGGGTCGCCTATCCACGCATCCTCTCAGTTGACTTGGTCCTCATCGACAAGGCCGTGGCCTGTGCCTTTACATCCGGAATGGACGCAAGAAAGGACGAGATCAGCAATCTCCCAGTGGGTCGGGCCCTGGCCGGTCAGGGTCAGGCGCGCGACGGCACCGCGTTCCGGGCGCGGTCGACCATGTCGCTCAGAAGGTAGGAGTCGAGGTGTCGACGCATGTGCTCGCTGACGTCGGCCCACAGGTCCAGGAGCACGCACTGGCCCTCGTGGTCGCACGCCCCGTTCTCGTGCGGCAAGCCGAAGTCACCGATGGCGATGGGCCCGTCCACCGCCGAGACGATTGCCCCGAGGGTGATCGTGTCGGCGGAACGCGCGAGCACGTAACCGCCGCCGACCCCCCGCTTGGATCGCACCAGGCCGGCGCCTTTCAGCGCCAGGAGGATCTGTTCCAGGTAGGGCTGGGGAAGCCCGGTCCGCTCGGCGATGTCGCGCACGGAGGTCGGCGTCACGCCGTCGTCGCGCAAAGCGAGCGACAGGAGTGCCCGGCAGGCGTAGTCACCACGCGTCGAGACCCTCACCAGGCCCATGGTACGGCCCCTCGAAGTGCCGTCGTATGCTCTGGTCGGTGAACGGGTCGCCGGCGTCCTCTCCTGGCGGCGCGGCGACGTGGGCTTTTGGCGGAGACCCGGACGAGCCGCTCCGCCCGGACTACGGCGGGGCGTGCCTGACCGAGGTCGTCCCGACGCTTCTCCGGCTCGATGCCCTGCGCGTCGCCGACGCGTTGCCCGTCTGGCTGCCCGCGCCGCTCGTCGATGCCACCACGGTCGTCCTGCTCGTGCTCGATGGTCTTGGCGCCGAGAGCCTCGCCGCGCACCGCGCGGTGACGCCGGTGATGTCCGCGATGGCGGGCGCCACGATCACCTCGGTGGCGCCGACGACGACGGTGACCGCACTCACGTCGCTCACGACAGGACGGGCCCCGGCCGACCACGGCGTGCTCGGCCACCGTGTCCGGGCGGGCGGCGAGGTGCTCAACGTCTTGCGCTGGACGACGGGTGCAGGCGACGCCCGCGCCGAGATCCGGCCCCAGGCGTTCCAGCAGGTCGAGCCGTTCCTCGGCAGGCGCGTGCCCGTCGTCTCGCCGGTCGCGTTCGCGGGCTCTGGCTTTTCCCAGGCGCATCTGGCGGGCACGGAGCTTCTCGGCTGGCGGGTTGCCTCGTCGATCGGCATCTTCGTTGCCGAGGCGCTCGCCCGGGGCGAGCGGTTCGTCTACGCCTACTACGACGGGATCGACAAGGTCGCGCACGGCGAGGGGCTCGGCGCCTGCTACGAGGCCGAGCTCGCCGCCGTGGACCGCCTCGTCGCCGATATCGTCGACCGCCTGCCGGCGGGCTGTGCCCTCGCCGTCACCTCTGACCACGGCCAGGTCGAGACGGCGAGGCCGCCGGTGACGATCGATCCCGGACTGATGGACGAGGTGACCGGACTGTCGGGCGACGGGCGCTTCCGCTGGCTCCACGTGCGTGCCGGTGCGACCGCGCGGGTGGCGGCGATCGCCCGGGAGCTGTACGGCGGGATCGCCTGGGTGCGGACCGTGGCGGAGATCGACGGCGCGGGCTGGTTCGGCAGACCCCTCCCGGACGCCTTCGCGCGACGCCTCGGCGACGTCGCGCTCGTCGCGCGCGCCGCGGTCTCGTTCGCCGACCCGACCGATCCGGGCGATCAGCGGCTCGTGGCGCGCCACGGCTCGCTCACGTCGGCCGAGGCGCTCGTACCGCTGCTTGGCGTGCGACCGTGAAGATCTACACGCGCCGGGGCGACGACGGAACGACGTCGTTGCGCGGTGGTGGCCGCGTCGACAAGTCGAGCGCGGTCGTCGAGGTCCTCGGTGCGCTCGACGAGGCCCAGGCGGCACTCGGCGTCGCGCGCGCCGCGTCGACGCGACCGGGCACCCTCGACGAGCTCTTGGTCGGGGTCGAGCGAGACCTGTGGGTCGTGATGGCTGAGGTCGCGGCGGTGCCGGTCGACACGGCGCGTCCGGGGCCACGCAGCACGGTGACGCCGGAGATGGTCGCCGCCCTGGAGTCGGCGATCGACGTTCACGCGGCGGGGCGCGGGAGGATCACGGGCTTCGCCGTGCCCGGCGAGAATCGCCTTGCGGCCGCGCTCGACTTCGCACGCACGGTCGTTCGGCGCGCCGAGCGCCGTCTCGTCGCCCTGGAGCCCGCCAACGGCCACGTGCTCGCCTACCTGAACCGGCTCTCCGATCTGTGCTGGACGCTCGCCCGGGAGAGCGAGGACCGCCACCTGCCCGCCCGTGAGGAAGGGAGCTGACAGCGATGACCGTGGTGCTCGAGGGTGCGGCGACATGCCCCGACGACGTGCGGGTGCGAGCCGAGGCGGTTCTCGCCGGTCTTGTCACCTCGACCGGGTCGCCGCGCGCCGACGCGTCGTTGGCGGCGATGCAGGGATTCACGGGCGCCGTGGGTGAGACGGCGACGTTCGCGCGCCCGGACGGCTCGTTCGAGATCCTCGTCGGGATGGGTGAGGCGGCCGACCTCGACGGCGAAGCGTGCCGCCGCGCGGGTGCGGCGCTCGCCGGGGCGGCCGCGCGCAGCGCGGCGGTCGCGTTTGACCTCTCGGGGATCCCGCGGGGATCGCTCGATCGGACCGACGTCGCCCGCGCGGTCACCGAGGGGGTGCTGCTCGCCGGCTACCGGTTCACCGGATTGAGGAGCGCGGCCGAGACGCCGACGCTTCAGCGTGTCGTGCTCGTCGATCCGGACGTCGCGGTTGTCGTCGCAGGCGCCGGGGCGGGTGGAGTCGCGGCGGACGCGGTTGCGTTCGCGCGGGACCTCGTGAACACGCCGGCGCACGATCTCACGCCAACGCGATTTGCCGAACTCGCGGTCGAACACGGCTCCCAGCAGGGATTCTCAGTTTCGGTTTGGCGTGAACGGGAGATCGCCGAGGCGGGCCTCGGGGGTCTCCTCGGCGTGGCGCGGGGCTCGGCGGAGCCGCCCCGGCTCGTGCGCGCCGAATACCAACCGGACGACCCCGCGGCCCCGACCGTCGCGCTCGTCGGCAAGGGGATCACGTTCGACGCCGGGGGACTCTCGCTGAAGCCGGTCGATTCGATGATGACGATGAAGTACGACATGAGCGGCGCCGCGGCGGTGCTCGCGGTCCTCGGAGCGTGCGGGCGACTCGGTGTCGGCGTCCGGGTCGTCGGCATCATGCCGATGACGGAGAACATGCCGGGTGGCAGGGCGATCAAGCCGGGCGACGTCGTGCGGATCCGCAACGGCAAGACGATCGAGGTGTTGAACACCGATTGCGAGGGGCGGCTCCTGCTGGCGGACGCCCTCTGCCTCGCGGCCGAGGAGTCACCCGACGCGATCGTCGACCTCGCGACGCTGACGGCGGCGGTCGTCGTGGCGCTCGGCCGCCGGATCGCCGGTCTGATGGGCAACGACGACCGCATCCTCGCGGCCGTCGAACAGGCGGCGGCCCGTGCCGGGGAGGCGGTCTGGCGCCTGCCGCTGCCCGCGGGCTACCGCTCAGCGTTCGACTCCGAGATCGCCGACATGAAGAACCTCGGTGTCGCGCGAGAGGCGGGTGCCCTCGTCGCCGGCCTCATCCTCGAGGAGTTCGTCGGGAGCACCCCGTGGGCGCACCTCGACGTCGCCGGGCCGGCGTACTCCCAGGAGACCACGGGATACCTCCGCAAGGGGGGCACGGGCTTCGGGGTGCGGACCCTGCTCGAACTGCTCGAGGGGTACCGAGCGCTCGGCAGTCCCGCCGGGGCGGGTGCGCCCGGGAGGAAGGTGCTGCGTTGACGCGCGACGCGGACTCCGCCTCGGGTCGCTCGGCCACCGGCGACGCCAAAGACGCCGACGACCGAGCGCCGTTTGCGGCGCCGGCTGCCGCCGAGCCGGCGCCGGGTCCTTCCCCGACGACGGAACGAACGCACACCCCGCAACGTCCTTTCACGCTGGCGATCGACGCCGGCGGGAGCGGGCTGAAGGCCTCGGTGCTCGACGCGAACGAGCACCTCCTTGCCGACCGAGTGAACATGCAGACGCCGTACCCGTTGCCGCCGACGAGGTTCATCGCCGCCCTGGCCGACCTCGTCCGTCCGCTTCCCGCCTACGACCGCGTGTCGGTTGGCCTCCCCGGCGTCGTGCGGAGGGGCCGGATGCTTGCCGAACCGCAGTTCGTGACCGAGCGCGGCCTTGGCTCGCGGATCGACCCGAAGCTCGTCGCGGCCTGGGCGGGATTCGACATCGCCGAGGCCCTCGCCGAGCAATTCGGCAAACCGACCCGGGTCGCGAACGACGCCGACCTGCAGGGTCTCGCCGTCGTCTCCGGCGAGGGTCTCGAGTTCGTCGTGACGTTCGGGACCGGAGTCGGGACGGCTCTCTTCTACCACGGTGTGCTCGTGCCGCACCTCGAGCTTGCCCACCAACCGTTCCGCAACGGCAGGACCTACAACCAACAACTCGGCGGGGTCGCGCTGAAACGGATCGGGCCGCGCCGGTGGCGCAGGCGGGTCATGACCGCGCTCGGGAACTTCCAGGTGCTCACGAACTTCGACCGCTGCTACCTCGGCGGGGGGAACTCGCGTCATCTGAAGGGCAGTGTGCGCGAACCGTTCTTCGTCGTCGACAACGTTGCCGGCATCATCGGCGGCGTGCGGCTGTGGGACGACGCGCGTTCTCTCGAACGGTACTGAATGCCCTGAAGGGGGAGCTCCCCCGGTGAGAACCTGGGTTCTCACCGGAACCACGCCGATCGAGGCCCCTGCGCCACGTTGCACATCGGACGGGATCGGTCAAGACGCCGCCTCGACGTCCACGTCAGGAACGAGTCTGGCCAGACTCTCGCCGTCGACGCCTCGCCACCCGACGCCGACGGGCTGGCCCGTCTCGCCCGCGACGTCGCCCGCCTCGGAGACAGGGCCTGGGCGGTGATCGGGTCGATGCACGGCGCCCGTTTCGTCCACGACACGCCCGAGCTCCAGGGCTGGGACGTGGCGATCGCCGACGCCGCCGGTGAAGGGCCGTGCACCCTCGCCGGCAGGACCGACCGCACCGGCGCTCGGGTCCCCGCCGGGCTCAGCCGGCGCGATCTCGTGCCGGAGATCTCGTCGCCGAGCCGGCGGGCGCGCCGAACGGGAGCGGCCCGCTTTCGTCTCCACCTCGTCCACCACCGGGTCGCGCGAAAGAACCGGGCCGGTGACCCTCCTCGCCCTCGGGCAGCCCTGTCCGGTCTCGGACCTGTTCGGCGGGTCGCCCGCCAGCTTCTCGGCCGGCCCGCCATCCCGAGCCGTGGGCGGCACCGTCGCGGCCCCACTGCGATCGGCGCCGAGACCGACGGCGGGATCGACGCCGGCGGGCGCGACCTGCGGGAGCGACCGCCGGGGCTCCCTCGCAAGAACGGGCCCACCGATCTCCCCGGGCCCTCAGCGAGGCGTCGCGGCACGCCTGTAGCCACCCGCTCTCCAAGCCGGCCACGCGGGATGAGGGCCCGCCTCGGCCGCAACCGGGGTGGCAAGGTCGCCCGGGTCGAGCTCGCCCGCACCCCCGCCGGATCCATCGGGCACACGCCCACCGCGGGGGACGCTTCGCTCCGGCGAGGTCCCAGGTTGCGCCCCTGGTCGCGTGACGGTCCCGTACCGAGTTGGACCGCCGGAGCGATCTCCGACCCGACCCATCTTCCCCAGGGGAAGCGACAGAGATGAGAACCACTCCCCAGAACCCCGGACGATGGTCAGCCCGGGGAATCAACCGTTGACCCCAGACCCCCCTTTAGAGAGTCCTCGGTCCGTCCCGGCGCGGCGATCGCGGCCGTGACGGCCGTCGGTCACTCGTCGAGCCAGCTCGGCACGGCGTCGAGCAGGAAGCGGCTCACCGCGAGGGTGCGGTCGAACGAGTCGCAAAGGAGCTCCTCGCCCGCGAGCACCCGGGCGAGCGAGACCTGCTGGCGGGCGACGATCGTCAGTCGCCGGGCGGGGGGATCGGTCACCGAGCCGAAGGAGTCGGTCGCCGAGATCTCGAGGGGCAGCTCGATGCCGCCGACACCGGCGAGGTCGATCGCGAGGCGGAGCAGGTCGGGTCCGTGGGGCAGCGGCGGGATGCCCCAGGTGAACGTGAGCGGAAACGTCCACTTGTCCGGCGGCTCGGCGTCGTCGGGCAGCGCGACGACGGCGTCTTCGAAGTCGAGGAGGGTGCGCGGGTCGACCTCGAGCGCGAGATGAAGGTCGATCGGGCCGCCGCAGCCCTCCTCCGGGTGGAGGTCGACCTCCCAGAACTGGCGCAGCGAGTAGGTCTCGACGAAATGGCGCTCGTCGTGCACGTGGAAACCGTGCTCGACGGCGTGATCCTTCAGCTCGGCCACGTAACCGGCGACGTCGATGACTGCCATCGCTGGGGAGTGTAGGCGGCAGGTCCGTCCGACACCGCCGGGGGCGCGAACCGGCGCCGCCCGCCGGGCACCTTGAGAATCACCCCCGACGAGCCGGTAACCTGCGGCTCGTGCAAGCCGCAGAGGTGCTCACGACGCTCTCCGCCGCCGCCTACGCCGTCGCGAGAGCCGTCTCTCGCGAGGAGGACTGGTCGTTGCCCGGCGAGCGCCCCGGGCAGTACCGCATCGATCTCGCCGCCGATGCCGTCGCCCTCGACGTGCTCATCGGCGCCGGGTTCGGCGTGCTGAGCGAGGAGAGCGGCGTGACCGAGGGGGACCGGCGGTACCTCGCCGTCATCGATCCGATCGACGGCTCGACGAACGCCTCCCGGGGACTGCGGTGGTACGCGACGAGCATCTGCGTCGTCGACGAGGACGGTCCCTACGTCGCGCTCGTCGTCAACCAGGCGCGGTTCTCGTGCTACGAGGCGGTGCGCGGCGAGGGCGCGACGCGGGACGGCCGTCGGATCTCGCCTGCCAACGTCACCTCGCTCGCCGACGCCGTCGTCAGCGTGTCGGGCTACCCACCCCGGGACCTCGGGTGGCGCCAGCTGCGTTCCTTCGGCTCGGCCGCCCTCGAGCTCTGTGCCGTGGCCGACGGCACGCTCGACGCCTTCGCCGAGTGGAGTCGCCGCGGCCTCGGCGTCTGGGACTACCTCGGCGGGATGCTCGTCTGCGCCGAGGCCGGCGCGACGGTCGCCGACGCGCTCGGACGCGACCTCGTCGTGCGCACCCCCGCCGTGCGTCGCAGCCCCGTCGCCGCGGCGAGCGCGCCGCTGCTCGCCGAATTGCTCGCGGCCCGTGCGGATCCGCCCCACCGCAGGCCGCGCCGGTGAGCACGGACGTGGCCGGCGACGGCGAGACGGCCCGCCGGGTGCCGCTCGAGGCGCTGCTCGCGGTGCAGGACGACGATTCGGCCGTCGACCAGCTCCGTCATCGTCGGTCCCGGCTGGCAGAGCGCGCCACCGTGACCGAGCTCGAGGCGAGGCTCGCCGCGATCAACACCGAGGCGGCGGCGCTCGACGGCGCGCGCCGCGCCCACGAGGCGCGTCTCACCCAGCTGGCGAGCGAGGTCGACGAACTGGTGGGCCGGACGACGCGTATCGACGACCGACTGCGCGCCGGCGAGGCGGCGTCGTTCCGCGACCAGGAAACGATGGCGACGGAGATGGGTTCGCTCGGACGCCGGCGCGGCGAGCTCGACGACGAGCAGCTCGTCGTGATGGAGGCGATCGAGGAGCTCGATGGAGAACTCGGCCGGCTCGCCAGCGAACGCGGGGCGCTCGCCGGTACGATCGCCTCGGTGCGCGCCGCGCTCGGGACCGCAGAGGCGGCGATCGACACCGAGATCGCGACGATCGCCATCCACCGGGCTGAGTTCGCCGCCGGCGTCCCGACCGATCTCCTGGGGGAGTACGAGCGGCTGCGGGCGAGGCTCGACGGCGTGGGGATCGCTCGGCTCGTCAACGGCACCTGTGACGGCTGCCACCTCGCGGTCTCGGCCGCCGAGCTCGACCACATCCGACACGCCGCGGTCGACGAGGTCGTCCACTGCGTCCAGTGCGGGCGGTTCCTCGTCCGTAGTTGACGGCGAGGGTCAGCTTCGTCGGCGGGGCCGAGGACCTCTCAGGCGGCGCGGTGCTGGTCGTGCTCGTGGCGCTGCAGGGCGTAAACGATCATCGCCGTGCAGCCGACCGCGAGCACCAGGGCGAGGCCGAACGAGTAGCCGTAGCGGAGGCCGAACACGAGTCGGCCGAGGAGTCCGCCGAGCAGCGATCCGGCCAGGCCGACGAGGATCGTCTTGCCGATGCCCATCGGGTTCGGGCCGGGAACGACGAGCCGACCGAGGGAGCCGACGACGAGACCGGAGACGATGACCTCGAGGATGAGCCAGAGCACCCCAGGAGTCTCGCGCGCCGCGGCTTGGGCAGGTCGTCGCCGTTGGCTCGACGCGGTGCGGGACGCGAACGGTCCGAGCGCGAGGCTCGGACCGTTCGTCGGCCGTTTCCCGGGCGCAGAGACCGGACAACCCTTAGGTTGCCCGGGTCACGTCCGCCGACCGGCCCCAACCGGGGGCGGACGGACGGTTCCCGCTGACCCTAGTGGTGGGGGCTCGGCGTCTTGCCGAGCTTGCGTTCGAGTTGCAAGACGAGCTCGGTCGTCTTGAGGACCGTGTCCGGGTTGAGGCTCATCGAGTCGATACCGATCTCGACCAGGTACTGGGCCATCTCCGGGTAGTCCGAGGGAGCTTGGCCGCAGATCCCGGAGTGGATCCCGTTGCGGTGGCATCCCTCGACCGACAGGCGGAGCATCTCCTTCACGCCATCATCCCGCTCCTCGTAGTCGAAGGCCACGATCTCACTGTCCCGGTCGACGCCGAGGCAGAGCTGCGTGAGGTCGTTCGAGCCGATCGAGTAGCCGTCGAACAGGGGCGCGAACTTGTCGACGAGGATGACGTTGTTCGGGATCTCGCACATCGCGTAGATCTTCAGGCCGTTCTCCCCGCGAGCCAGTCCGAGCTTGGCCATCTGGGCCAGCACCGCTTCTGCCTCCTGGACGCGACGCACGAAGGGGATCATGAGGACGACGTTGCTGAGGCCCATCTCCTCGCGGACCCGCTTCATCGCCTTGCACTCGAGGGCGAAGCCTTCGACATAGGCCGGGTGCGCGTAACGCGACGCACCGCGCCAACCGATCATCGGGTTGGCCTCGGAGGGCTCGAAGGCGGTACCGCCGACGAGGCTGGCGTACTCGTTCGTCTTGAAGTCGCTCATCCGCACGACGACGGGCTTCGGCCAGAACGCCGCGGCGATCGTCCCGATGCCCTCGGACAGCCGCTCGACGAAGAACGTCTCACCGTCGGGGTAGCCGCGGATGAGCCGGGCGATCGTCGCCGCCGCCTCGGGGTCGGTGACCTTCTCCGGGTGGAGAAGCGCCATCGGGTGGGCCCGGATCGACTCGCTGATGATGAACTCCATGCGGGCCAGCCCGACGCCGTCGTTCGGCAGGAACGACGTCTTGAAGGCGAGATCGGGGTTGCCGAGGTTGATCATGATGTCGGTCGCGGGGCGTTCCATGCCCTCGACCTCGGTGCGAACGACGCGGAAGGGGACCTCGCCCTTGTAGACACGTCCGGAGTCGCCCTCCGCGCACGAGACAGTGACGAGGCCACCTTGCGGCACCGCCGTCGTGCAGTCACCCGTGCCGACGATGGCCGGGATGCCGAGCTCGCGGGCGATGATGGCGGCGTGGCAGGTCCGGCCACCGCGGTTCGTGACGATCGCCGCGGCGGTCTTCATGACGGGCTCCCAGTCCGGGGTCGTCATGTCCGTGATGAGCACCTCGCCGGCGTTGAAGTCCTCCAAGTGGGAGACGTCGACGATGACGCGGGCGTTGCCGGAGGCGATCTTCTCGCCGACGGAGCGGCCGGTGGTGAGGATCTCCCCGACGCCGTCGAGGACGTAGGTCTCGAGGCTCGTCGCCTTGCGCTGGGAGGCGACCGTCTCCGGCCGCGCCTGCACGAGGTAGAGGAGGTTGTCGAGTCCGTCCTTGGCCCACTCCATGTCCATCGGCCGGCCGTAGTGCTTCTCGATCGCGATCGCGTACTGGGCGAGTTCGAGGACGTCCTCGTCGGTGAGGCAGAAACGCTCGCGGTCCGCCTTCGGCGTCGGGATGTTGCGGGTGGTCACCCGCGTCTCGCCCTCGACGAAGATCATCTTCACGGCCTTGTCGCCGATGAGGCGGCGCAGCACCGCCCGGTGTCCCGCTTCGAAGGTGGGCTTGAAGACGTAGTACTCGTCGGGGTCGACCGCACCCTGCACGACGTTCTCGCCGAGGCCGTAGGCACCGGTGACGAAGACAACGTCGCGGAAGCCCGACTCGGTGTCGAGGGAGAACATCACGCCCGAGGAGGCGAGGTCCGAGCGCACCATCTTCATCACGCCGATCGACAGCGCCACGTCGAAGTGGTCGAAGCCCTGGTCGACCCGGTAGTGGATGGCTCGGTCGGTGAACAGGCTCGCGAAGCAGCGCCGACAGGCGTTGAGCAGGCTCTCGTCACCCTTGATGTTGAGGTAGGTGTCCTGCTGCCCGGCGAAGCTCGCCGTCGGCAGGTCCTCCGCCGTCGCCGAGGACCGCACGGCCAGGCTCACGTCGTCGCCGTACTCCTGCTGGAGCTTGCGGTAGGCGGCGATGATCTCCTCGGCGAGGTCCTTGGGCAGACCGGCGCCGTAGATGATCTCCCGGGCGCGCTTGCCGCTGCGGGCGAGGTCGGCGACGTCGCTCGGATCGAGGTTGTCGATCGCCTCGTGCAACGGCGCCAGTGCACCGGCTTCTTTCAGCATGTGGCGGTAACCCTCGGCCGTGATTGCGAATCCGTTAGGAATGCGCACGCCCTCGTGGGACAGGTTCTGGTACATCTCGCCGAGGGAGGCGTTCTTACCGCCGACGAAGGGCACGTCCTCGATTCCGATCTCTCCGAAAAAGCGGACGTATTTGAAGCCGGTCATCATCAATCCTCCTGTAGCCGTTCGAACGGTAAATGGTCGAGCAATTGGGCGGCGTCGAGACCTCGCCAGGTGTCCCGCAACGTCGAGATCGCGAAGTGCCGTGCCCCCAGGCCACCGTCGGCCCGTTGCAGCACCGCCAGACTCTCACAGACAGCCCCGGGGAAGCTCGGCACGAGCCGCAGCCCTTCGGCGAGCGCGAGGCCACCCCACAGGGCGCCGACCCAGGTCGCGCCGGCGTCCGGCTGCAGCCGCAAGCCGAGGACGTGGTCCTCGCAGTGGCGGAAGAACGCCTCGGTGCCGGATCTCGCCTCGCGCGACAGCTGGGACGCTCCCGCGAGCGAGACGGCGACGGCCGTCGTCTCGAGGTCGGGGCCGGGGCGGGCCCAGCCGCCGAGCGGGTCGCGCGCCTCGTCGAGAAGCGCGGAGAACGGGTTGGGCGCGCCGTCGACCTGGGCCGACGGGCCGAGGCGGTGCAACTCCGCGACGTGGAGCGCTTCGCGCAGCGCGCCTTGCCAGTCGCGGTTCCGGTCCGTGCGCAGGAGAGCCTCTTCGTGCTCGGCCAACCAGGATCCGGGCGAGCGATCCGGTGCGATGCCGAGGAGGGCGAGCGCCCGCAGCGTCGCCCAGCCGATCGTGAGCGTGGGGTACCCGCCGCGTCCATCCTGCAGGGTGCGCAACCAGCTCCCGGTGAGCTCCGGCTCGGGGACGGGGATGTCGAGCAGGTGGAGGCATTCCAGCGCGGCGAGGGTGTCGGGCGCGTTCGGCTCCTCGACGCCCCATTCCGGGGTGCGGTAGAAGGAGTACCCGCCGGAAGGGGTGCGTCGGCCGAGGACGTAACGGCCGGCTGCCTCGCGGTCGAGACAGGCAGTCGGCAGGCGAGTCACGACTCGGAGAGTCCGTAGGGGAGCGCCCCACCGGTCTCGATCTCGATCAGGCGGTTGTACTTCGCAACCCGCTCGCCCCGGGCCGGCGCGCCCGTCTTGATCTGGCCGCAACCGGTGCCGACGGCGAGGTCGGCGATGAAGGTGTCCTCGGTTTCTCCCGAGCGGTGCGAGACCATCTGGGCCCAGTGGGCCGCGCGGCACAGCCGCATCGCCTCGAGCGTTTCGCTAACCGTGCCGATCTGGTTGAGCTTGATGAGGGCGGCGTTCGCCGCGCCCCGAGTGATCGCCTCCGTGATGATCGCCGGGTTGGTGACGAGGAGGTCGTCCCCGACGAGCTGGATCTTGTCGCCGAGACGGACCGTGAGATCCCGCCAGCCGTCCCAGTCGCCCTCGGCGAGCCCGTCCTCGAGGCTCACCACGGGATAGGAAGCGGCGATCTCCTCGTAGCGGGTGATCATCTCGGCGCTCGACAATGCCTCCCCGGCGACGTGGTAGCGACCGTCGCGGAAGAACTCGCTGGCGGCGGGGTCGAGGGCGAGCGCGACGCCCTGGCGACCCGGGGCGTAGCCGGCAGTTTCGATCGCCTCGACGAGCAAGGCGAGCACGTCCTCAGGCCGGTCGATCTCGGGGGCGAAACCGCCCTCGTCACCGAGGCCGGTCGCGAAGCCCCTGTCGGCGAGCAGCCGGCGCAGCGCGGCGTAGACCTCGGCGCCGGCGCGCACCGCCTCGGCGAGGGAGGGCGCGCCCACCGGAGCGAGCATGAACTCCTGGAAGTCGAGGTCGTTTGGGGCGTGAACGCCGCCGTTCACGACGTTGAAGTGGGGGACGGGGAGCCGCGGCGCGACTCCCTCGGGTCGTAGCGCCTGCCAGAGCGTTTGGCCCGAAGCGAGGGCGCCGGCTCGTGCCGCGGCCATCGACACCCCGACGATGGCGTTGGCACCCAGCCGGGACTTCGTCTCGGTCCCGTCGAGCTCGATGAGTGCCTGGTCCAGTTCCGCCAGGTTGGCAAAGGTGCGGCCGACGAGCGCTCCGGCGATCTCACCCTGCACGTTGGCGACCGCGGTGCGAACACCCTGGCCGGAGAAGCGACGGGGATCACCGTCCCGCAGCTCGACGGCCTCGCGTGATCCCGTCGAGGCGCCCGAGGGCACCCCGGCCCGCGCGATCGCCCCCTCGGCGAGCGTGATCGTCACCGCGAGGGTCGGCCGGGCCCGCGAATCGAGGATTTCGACCGCGTCGAGGCTCGTCACTGCGAGTGCCATGCAGTTCCTTTCGGCTCGGTGGCTCCAGCCTTCTGGCCAAGGGCCCCGCGCACCAGGGCATAATGTCACGATTCGCCAGGCACTCCGACCTGGAAATACGGCGCGAACCAGCGGTCGGCGGGCGTGTTTGTCATCGCGATGCCGGCGAGGCGAGGCCCGCGCAGGCCAGGAAACGGAAGGAACGAACGTGCCTGGCCCTCACGGCGGGACGGTCTCTCACTCGGGCTTGCCCGAGGCAAAAGCCACGGTGTCCTCCCTCGGGGGCCGTTCCTCGCGCCCAGACCCTCCTTGGGACCCATCTCGAATGCGAACGTCGACAACTTCGCGTCCGGGTCGACGAGGCGCCACTCCAGTCCTGTGGCCGAGGTGACGGCGTCCCTCAACGACGCGTGGTGGGGGCCGCGGCGCGCGTCGCGAGATCAAACTGCGACGTCGGGCCATGCCACTCCCGCGAGGGGCTCGTCTCGGGAAGATGACCTCCTCGTCCTCGACGCGCCCGATCCCGATATGCCGCCCGTCGACATCCTCCATCACGAACTCGTAGCTGCCATAGGGGGTCAGCGACGGCACGGAGAGGACCCCCCGCCCTCCGCGCGAACTCGGCGCGCGACAGGTCGACGCCCTTCACGTCTTCAGGAGCGAGATCGGGGTCGCAGCCGGCGACGGGGCGCGCGTTGTTTGATTCCAGGTGGCCATGTCGTGCCTGCAGGACGATGATCTCGGCACCGGCTCGGCAGAGCGAGGCGAAGGGATCCTCGGCTTCGCAGTGCCCGACGACCTGGAAGCCGAGCACGGTGCGGTGGTCCTCAGATGTCCTCGCGACGTCGGTCGAGACCAGGACGGCGGCGGCGTTGGCAGGCCATGTCCGCTTCACGCGCACGCTCGTGCCGGCGGGTCCTGCGCGGGGGCCGTCGCGCGATTTCCGACATCTCGCAAGCAGTTTGGCCGGCTTCATCGTGCCTGTTGGCGCGGCGCCGGCGGCGAGCCGGCCTGTGGTCGGGATCGCGTCGTTGCCCTGCGGTCTTTCGTCGAGAACGCCTGCGAACTGCGAAAATACTTCGCTGTAGTTCCCACAGGTGCACACGGTTTCTCGGTGTCGTGTGTCACGCCTGTGTCACGGATGCAGCGTGCGGGGCCGCTACTTGCTCAGCCGAACGTCCTCCGTCGAAGCGCTCGTCGCCGCCGGGAGGGCGACCCCTCACCTCGGGCGCGGTATCTGGACACTCTTGCGCTTCTCGATCCAGTACCGAGGAGCGATGCCGTGAGTCGTCATGGTGTCGTGGCAACCGACACAATTGGCGGGATCCAGACCACTTACGAAGCCTCCTGCGGCCGTCCGCGGTCTGACCCGGACACCTTCGTCAGTCATCTGCCTGCCGCAGACGGGACAGGTGTGCCCGTCGACCCGCTTGACGACGTGCCGGTACGGAGTCGAGGTCCAGCGGAATTCGGGGATGACGACCACGGCTTTCAGCTCGTAGCCACCACGAGCGGGACGAACCTCCGCGACCATGACGTAGCCCGGGCCGCGGGACGCCAGCTCCCTGCTCACGTCCATGTTGTTGCGCGCCACCAGAAGTGCGTCTTCCACCGTTGCGCAGGTAGTCGTTGGGTTCCTCCGTCCGCCCGCTCTGCGAACAAACCAGCCCACAGCCACCCGTCATCCTCGTCCACGGCGGCGATCAACTCCTGGGCGATGACACAGCCAGGGCGTTGCGCTGACGCCATGCCTCGGTGAGCGATCCCCGAGCATCCTCGTGCTCGTCGGCGATCCGCCCAAGGCAGGTATGACCGTGCCCATGCTCGCCGACACGCACATTCTTCCACGCGCTCCGTGAATGGCTCCGAGGACTCCGTCGGACGCTGCTCCAGTCAGCGAGCAGGTCGACCTCACTCGACTACCTGACGAGGACGACGACACGTCGTTCAATTGGCCGGTAAGGGCCCGACCCCAGGTAGTACACGACGAAGGTGTGGCTCCCTCGTCCGAGCGTGGATGAACGCACGGTGCAGTGCGCGACGCCAGCGGCCAGGGAGGCCGAACAGAGCGTCTCGTCAGCGAATTTCACGAGTACCGATCCAGCCACCGCTCGGTACCTACCGTGGAGGTGGATTCGCGGACTCACATTGCGAGTGACGGGGCAGGGTCGGGCAACTCAGGGCAGGCCCTGGCTGGGGCAAACCTTCGGCTTCACGTCCCGCCGCTCCTCGGTGATCGTCCGCGCGCGGCAATCCGAGCAAGCGAGACGCAGTCCTGCGTGCGCGGGCGGGCCGAGGTTCCCGTTCCGCGGACGGTCGAGCTTGTCTACCTACCGCGTCGCGATCCGGCGCGCGGCGGTTACCGACCAGCTCATCACCCGGAGCCCCGCCGCCGAGATGAGGCTGCCGACGGTGGAGGCGATACGTGTCGAGCCACTGGCCGCAGAGGTCGCCGTTTGCCGACCGCCTCGATGCCACGGCGCAACTTGCCCGACTTCGCCGGGCGCAGGCCGCGGAGCCGCTCCCCAGGATTCCGTGAGTTCACCGCGGGTGTCCCGTCGGTGTCGGGCGCCGACGGTTGCAGAGATATGGCCACAGATGAGGACCTCTGTTGGCGGCGAGCCGACCTATAGGCGGGATTCTGTCCCCGGAGCGGATCGCCCCGGGGGGTGGCCATCCATCTACGCGGCCCACCTGGGGACATCGGACGGGCAGTCCGTCCCACGCTTGGCCTTGCTCCGGGTGGGGTTTACCGAGCCGACCGGGTCACCCCGGCCGCTGGTGCGCTCTTGCCGCACCGTTTCACCCTTGCCTGTGCCTTGCGGCCATCGGCGGTCTGCTCTCTGTTGCACTTTCCTTCGGGTCGCCCCGACTGGCCGTTAGCCAGCACCCTGCCCTGCGGAGTCCCGACCTTCCTCGAACGGGGTGCCGCGCACCCCATCCGCGGCCACCCGGCCGACTCGTCGCCGGACCCATTGTCGCGCTCGGCGCGGCACGTCGCCGCCGACGAGGGCGGTCCGCGTCGCCCAACGAGCCCCCAGGTAGCCTTCGTCGTGTGGTGTCCGACGGCGTGCCGGAGGAGCAGCGCTTCAATTTCGCGACCGGCGACGACGCGAGCGCCGGCACCGGCGCCGAGCTGAAGCGACGGATCGAGGACGTCCTCGCCGCGGCGCGGCGCGCGGAACAGCGCCGCGGAACGAACGGCGCAAGTGGTCGCCAGGAGGGTCGGCGCCCGCCGGGCGCGGCCCGCTCCGGTCGGGTTCCGCCCGACCGGGAGGCGGACCCCGGGGCGTCCGACGACCTCGGGCGGTCGCCGGTCGATGACGCGCTCTCGGTCAGTCAGTTCTACGAACGTGTCAAGGCCGCGCTCGCCCGCGAGTTCACCGAGGACGTCTGGGTTGTCGGCGAGATTCGCGGCCTGCGCGAAAGCCGGGGCCACCACTACATCGAGCTCGCGGACGAATCCGCCGACCAAGCCGAGCGCGCCGGCGTCGCGCAGCTCGAGGTCGTCTGCTGGGCGCGGGACTGGCCGACCGTCGCCGCGGCGCTCGCCGCAGCTGGCGTCGCGCTCGAGCCGGGCCGCGTCGTGCGCGTACGCGGGCGCGTCTCGGTCTGGGAGGGTGGCAGCAAGCTCCGCTTCACGCTCACCGAGCTCGACATCGAGGCGTTGCTCGGTGGCATCGCGGCGGCACGCCGTCGCCTCGTGCACGCGCTCGAGGTCGAAGGCCTCTTGCACGCCAACCAGCGCCTCGAGCTCTCGCTCGTGCCGCTGCGCGTCGGCATCGTCACGAGTCCCGGGTCCGAGGCGCACCGTGACTTCGTCGGGCAGCTCGACCGTTCCGGTTTCGCCTTCGAGGTGTTCTTCGAGGCGACGCTCGTCCAGGGCGCCGAGGCACCGGATCAGATCGCCGCGGCCCTCGGCCGTCTCAGGTCGCTGCCGATCGATCTCGCGGTGGTCGTGCGCGGCGGGGGGGCACGCGGTGACCTCGCCGCCTTCGATTCCGAACCGGTCGCGCGCGCCATCGCGACGGCCCCCTTCCCGGTCTGGACGGGGATCGGCCACACCGGCGACCGGTCGGTCGCCGACGAGGTCGCGCACCGGGCCATGATCACGCCGACGCAGTGCGGTGAGGCCGTCGTGGCCCGGGTCGCCGAGTACCTCGGCGAGATCGAACGCAAGGCGGGGGTGCTGACCGGTCTCGCGCGAGCGAGACTCGATTCGGCCGCCTACCAACTCGCGGCCGGTGCCGCGGCACTGGCGCGCAGCGCGCGCCATCAGATCGAGCGGAGAGGGGTGGAGCTCGCTGCTGCCGGACTCGAGCTGGCTCGGGTCGTGGCGGCGCGTGTCCGTCGTGAAGCGTCCGCCTTGACGGATCGCAGCGGACAGCTCGGGACCGCGACGCGCCGGTCCATGGCGTCACACGAGCAGGAGCTCGCGCGCCGACAGCAGGTGCTGCGGGCCTTCGACCCGGAGCGCCAGCTCGAGCGGGGCTGGACGCTGACGAGCGACGGTTCCGGGCGGCCGGTGCGGTCCGCGGCGGCGCTCGCGTCGGGCGAACGGATCACGACGCGCTTCGTCGACGGGGAGGCGGACTCGGTCGTCGAGTCGACCAGGCCGGGAGACGCGAGGCCGAATACGAGAACAAGGACGGGTGGGCTGAGACCATGACGCACGAGAACAAGGACCAGGCGGGCCCGGTACCGGTCGGCGATCTCAGCTACGCGGCCGCGGCCGCGGAGCTCGACGCGATCGTGCGGGAGCTCGACGAAGGATTGGTCGACGTCGACGCACTCGAGGTGCGTTTCCGGCGGGCGATCGAGATCGTCGAGGAGCTCGACCGGAGGATCCGTGGGGCGCGGGAGAACGTCGACGCGCTCATGCCGAGACTGGCGGCGATCGGCGAGGACGGAGCGCCCGACTGACGGCGACGAGCGCGTACTCTCGATTCGTGCTCCGTTCCGTCGTCGTCGTCGGGGCGTCGCTTGCGGGGCTGAGGGCGTGCGAAGGCCTGCGCCACGCTGGCTTCGACGGTCGAATCACGTTGGTCGGCGCCGAGCCTTACCTGCCCTACGACCGGCCGCCGCTTTCCAAGGAGTTCCTCGCCGGGGCCTCCGACGTCGACCGCCTGGCGCTCACTTCGCCGGCCAAGCTCGCTGGTCTCGACCTCGAGCTCGTGCTCGGCGAGCGGGCGCGCGCCGTCGACCTCGCCACCCGGGTGGTCTCGCTCGCATCGGGGCGTGCCGTCAGCTTCGACGGCCTAGTCGTCGCGACGGGCGCGACGCCGCGGGAGTTGCGCGGCGCGCCGCGTCTCGACGGGGTCCTCACCTTGCGCCGTCTCGCAGACGCCTTCCGCCTGCGCGCGCTGCTCGGCGTCGGCGGGGTGCGCCTCGTCGTCATCGGGGGGGGATTCCTCGGGATGGAGGTCGCCGCGACGGCGCGCGGACTGGGCGCTCAGGTGACGGTCGTTGAACCCCAGCCCACCCCGCTCGCGCGTGTGGTCGGACCCCTCCTCGGTCGGGCGATCGCCGAGATCCACCTCGACCATGGCGTCGACCTGCGTACCAGGGTCGGGGTCGAGGGCCTCGTCGGGGTCGGCCGCGTCGAGGGAGTTCGGCTCGAGGGCGGCAAGATCGTCGAGGCGGACGTCGTGCTCGTCGCGATCGGGGTCGTGCCGGAGACCGCTTGGCTCGCCGGTTCCGGGCTCGATGTTCGCGACGGTGTCCGGTGTGCCGCGACGCTTCTCGCGGCGCCGGGCGTCGTGGCCGCCGGCGACATCGCCCGCTGGCCGCACCCGCTGCGCGCGGGGACCGTGCGGCTGGAACACCGGACGAACGCCGCGGAACAGGGCGCGCACGCCGCGTCGAGCCTGCTCGCCGGGCGAGGCGCGGCGGCCTTCGCGTCAGTGCCGTATTTCTGGTCCGACCAGTTCGACGTGAAGATCCAGTCGATCGGCCTCCCGGAGCCGAGCGACGAGGTGCACGTCGTCGCGGGATCGATCGCCGAGCGGCGCTTCGTCGCCTGCTACGGGCGCGACGGGCAGCTGTCGGCCGCCATCGGGTTCAACAGTCCGCGCCAACTCATGAGTTTCCGGGCGTTGCTCGACAAGCGCGCGACGCTCGAGGAGGCGCTCGCCACGGCGATGTCTTGAGCGGTCGGTTCAGAAGGAGATCGCCGACATCGCCGGCACGGTGCGGAGCGAGCGCGCTCGCGCGTCGAGCCATCGCTCTCGGTCGAGACGACGCGCCGGCTCGACGACGGGCCCGTGCTGCGCCGTCGAGGCCGCCTCCGCGAGGGAGCCCCAGATCCCCGCCGCGGTGCCGGCGAGATAGGCCGCGCCGAGCGTCGTGGCGTCCCGCACGAGCGCAGGAGCGATCGGTCGCTGCAGCGCGTCCGCGAGCAGCTGGAGGAACGTCGCGTTCGCCGTCATCCCACCGTCGACGCGCAGCATTGCGATGTTGACCTCGCCGTCGGCCTCCGCGGCTTCGAGCAGGTCGGCGCCGCGGTGGGCGATGCCTTCGAGGACAGCCCGGACGAGTTCGGCTCGAGACGTCGAGGCGGCGAGGCCGACGAAGGTGCCGCGCGCCCCGAAGTCCCAGGCCGGCGTCCCGAGGCCGCCGAGGGCCGGGACGAAGATCACGCCACCCGCGTCGGGGACCGACCCCGCGACCTCGTCGGACTCCGCCGCGTCGCCGATCAGGCCGAGTCCGGCGCGCAACCACTCGATGCACGACCCCGCCGAGAGCATGATCGCCTCGATCCCCCAGGTGACCTGTCCCGCTTCGCGCCAGGCGATGATGGGGAACGTGCCGCGATCACCCCGGGAGCTGAATGCAGGGCGCGCCGGAGTGACGCAGTCGAGCATCCCACCCGTGCCGAAGGTGGCCTTGGCTTCCCCGGGCTTCAGACAGGCCTGTCCGATCAGGGAGGACTGTTGGTCGCCGACAAGCCCGGCGATCGGTGGCTCGCCGGGGAGGGCCGACGCGGTGGCGACGATACCGGTCGAGTCGACGATCCGGGGGAGCATCGCGCGCGTGACGCGGAGTTCCTCGAGGACGCGATCGTCCCAGTCGGAGGCGTCGTCGAGGATGAGACCGGTGACTCCGGCATTCGAGGCGTCGGTGACGTGGGCGGATCCGCGCGAGAGCGTCCACGTGAGATAGCTCTCCACGGTGCCGAAGCACAGGTCGTGTGACCGGTCGCCGTCGCAGAGGTCGAGCAGGTAGGCGAGCTTCGTCGCCGACTGGTTCGGGGAGAGCCGGAAACCCCGCGCCGACAGGGCGAGGCACCGGCCGGCCGTGCGCAGGTCCTGCCAGGAGATGCCCGGAGCGACGGGTTGACCGCTCGATCGGTCCCAAACGATCGTGGAGGCGCGCTGCGCCGTGATCCCGACGGCCCGGACCTGCCCGCCGGCTTCGAGCGAGGCAGTGGCGACGGCGATCGCGGCCTGTGCCAGGACGGCCGGGTCGAACTCCGCCACGCCGGGCGAGGGGCGCAGGTCCGGCACGTGTCGCCGGCGCGCATGCTCGACCGCACCGTCGGGCCGGACGAGGGCGGCCCGCACCGAACTCGAACCGACGTCGATGACGAGGACGCTCACAACCCGACGGTCCTGTCCACGGCCGAACAGTGTGGCACAGCGCGGGGGAGGCGTCTCGTGGCCCGATCGACGGCGAGGGCGCCCTTTACAGCGGGTGCCGGTGGAGGCAGAATACTTGTCCGTCTGCGCTGCGGTTGGTGACGCGCGCCTCTCGGCACCTCTGGCATGCAGGCCCGCGCCGGCCCCTCTCGCTCGAACGTGTCGTGATGAATGCGTCGAGCACGGCAGCACGAGGATCTGGCAAAGGCGGAACGCGAGAAAGTGATCGGTTGATGAAAGTCACGTGGCGCCAGCGAGCGGCGTGCCGAGGGCTCGACCCCGAGGTCTTCCACCCGCTCTCGGACGAAGAGGCCGAGGATGCGAAGGCCGTCTGCGCGCGCTGCCCCGTGCGCCAAATGTGCCTCGAGCACGCCATTGTGCACCGCGAGCGCGAAGGTGTCTGGGGGGGCCTCACCGAGCGCGAACGTCGTCGCATGCTCCGCCAGCGGCAGAAGTCGGCCTGATCTGCCCTCGGCGCGGCCCGCCGTCCCGAGGGCGCGACGCCCTCGGTCACGCGGAGGAGCCGGTGCCGGCAGCTCCAATCGAGTCCTGCTGGCTGGGGCGTCGTCGCTCTCAGCACTGAGCGCGGTGATCGGGGCGGCGCATCTTGCCCATGTTCTACGCGTATAGGCCATTCGAAATGGTGCTATTCGTGTCTGTAACCCCACCGGTCCAGGGCAGATGATGGTCCCGTGAGGAGATGGGTCGCGACTCAGGAACACGGAGAGTGGCAGTCCAGGGCGGCACCGGCTGCCGAGTTTGCGTCAGGTGTGCCGCGTTCTGGCCCAACGGGACAGACGCGGGTGCGCGACTGCGCGGCAGCCGCCGTCTACGAAGCGCGCCGGCAGTCCCGGCCCGCGACGGGCTCCCGGGAATTCGCCTGGGACGAGGGGTACAGGGGCGCTGGGGACGATGTCGCCGGACGCAGGGCTCCTGAGGAGATCGAGGTTCGTGAGGGGAAGATGACGGCAGCGATGGCCGTTGCGATCGGACGAGAGAACCGGGGAGGCTCTCGACGCGCCCCCCGGCGAGTCCGTCTCGACGACGGCTGGACGGCGATGGCGGCCGTCGCGCCGGCGGGCCGCAGGAATTGGCCCGGCCGGTCAGGCGCGGCGGCCACCGTCGCCACTCCGACATCTGGCAGCGGCGTGGGGCCGCCGCCTTGGCCCCCGGACGACCGGGCGGCTTGATCATGACTCGACGCGGTGAGAGCGCGACGAACGTCGGTGACGGCGATGCCGTGCTCCGCTCCGTTCTCGACACGCTTCTCGATCCGGTCTTCATCATGGCCGCACGCCACGACGCCTCGGGCGCGGTCGTGGACTTCGAGTATCGCTTCGCGAACGCGGCGGGCCGCCGCCTCTGCGGCCGTCGCGGTGAGGAGTTCCTCGGTCACGGCGAGCTCGAGCTCTTCCCGTCGCATCGGGAATTCGGGGTGTTGGATTGCTACTCCCGTGTGCTCGCCACCGGCGAGCCCGCGCGCTTCGAGATTCCGTCGTCCGCGGAGGACGGTTTCGTCGGCGCGCTCGACACCTCGGTGGTGAAGTTTCGCGACGTGCTTGTTGTCAACAGCCGTTTCATCACCGACCGGACGTTGGTGGAACAGGCGCTCTGCAATGCGACCCGGTCGTTGCGCACCTTCATCGCCGCCAGTGAGACCCTCGTGCACGCGCGGGACGAGACCGGGCTGTTCGACGACATCTGCCGGGTCCTCGTCGAGGAGGGTGGCTACGAGTTCGCGTGGGTTGCCGTTCCGGCGCCGGAGAACGCCTCCGAGGTGGTTTCGCTCGCCTACCACGGGGACGTGAGCCGCGACTATTTCGACGCCATCCACGCCACGTCGGCGGGTCTTGTCGCGGGAATCGGGCCCGTGATCGAGGCCCTCCGGTCCCGGGAGTTCCAGCTTGTCAACGACGTCGCGGCACTCGCCGAATCGGATCCGTGGCGCAAGGTCGCCCTCGACTACGGGATGTGCTCGGCGATCGCGCTGCCGCTGATCGTCGAGGACTCGGTGTCAGGCGCCCTCGGGATCTTCGCCAAGCACGCGCTCGCCTTCGACCCGGACACGGTGAAGCTCCTCCGGGAGTTTGCGAGCGAGGTCGAATACGGGTTGAGGACGCTCCAGGAACGAACGCGGAATCAGGAGAACCTCGAGCAGCTGGCGGCCACCCTCGAAGCGGCCGTGGGCGCGGTGGCGGCGAGCACCGAGTTCGACCCCTACACGGCGGGTCACCAGCGTGGCGTCGCGAAGATCGCCGTCGCGATCGCCCACGAGCTGGATCTTGACGCCGACACGACGAAGGGCATCGAGGTCGCGGCGATGATCCACGACATCGGCAAGATCGTTGTGCCCGCGCAGATCCTCTCGAAGCCGGCCAGGCTGAGTGCTGCGGAGTTCGAGCTGATCAAGGCCCATCCCCAGGCTGGCGTCGACATCATTGCCGGGATCAACTTCCCGTGGCCGGTGGCGAGGACGATCCTGCAGCACCACGAGCGTCTCGACGGCAGCGGGTACCCGTTCGGCATCAAAGGCGACGAGATCGGTCTCGGGGCCCGGGTCGTCATGGTGGCCGACGTCCTCGAGGCGATGACCTCGCCTCGTCCCTACCGCCCGGCCGCGAGCGTCGCCGACGCCCTCGCCGAGATCGGTGGACAGTCGGACGCGCAGTTCGACCCCGATGTGGCCCAGGCCTGCGTGCGCCTCTACTCCGGGATGAAGCGCCGTCGGTTCGACGGGGATCCCGGCTACTGGTTCCCCTCTGCCGCCGCCGTGGCTTTCTAGCCGTGCAGGATCAGACCTTCTCGCAGCCACGCGCCGGACGGGGCAACCTGGAGTTGGCGTGGTCGTCGCCGTCTCGGAGCGCTTGTCGCGCGCGAACGGATGACGATGGCACGATTCGTCGCTTCAGCCCCCGTGGCGGCCCGGTCGTGGCACCGCTCGGCTGGAACAGTTCGGGGGAGAGGCGAACGCGGGCCAGGTGAGAGCCGCGGCGCGTGCGCTCGCGCCGGCGAGGTCGGGGACGACCCCCAGGCGGAGGAACGCCTGGAAGATCGCGGCGGTGGCTCTGGCGTCACCGAGTGCGGTGTGCGCAGCAGGGCATCGCACGCCGAGCGCCCTGCAGCAGGCGACGAGCGATCGCGGGCCGGGCGGCAGGTTCGCCCGTGCGAGGTCGCGGGTGCAGATGCCGGCGCGACGAAGGTGCGGCAGCTCGAGCCCGCACCTCGCGTACTCCGCGGCGAGGTGGGCGAGGTCGAAATCGAGGACGTGACCGACGACGACGTGCCCGGCGAGGTGCATCGCGAGCTCCCCGGCGAGCTCCCGGAACGGGGGGGCGGCGACGAGCATCGACCGGGTGATGCCGTGCAGCCAGCTTGCGCCGAGCTCGCCCTCACCCGGCACGGACACGAGGCTCGTCCACTCCCCGAGCAGGTGACCGTCGGCCGCGAGTTCGACGATCGCGCACTCGAGAACGCGTGTCGTGGCCGGATCGAGTCCGGTCGTCTCGACATCGACGACCGCGAAGCAGCTCGCGTCAACGACGAGGGGGGCGTCCCGCGCGCTGCGAGGTCCCTCGCGCCCGGTGTTCGGCGGCGAGCTCGCCGCGATCGTCACGCTCCGAGTGTAGGTGGACGATCTTCCGGCCCGATGCTCCCCGGGACGGCGCGGCGAGAATGTGCGAGGGCGCAGTTCGCAGGTAGTTTCCCTTCGGGACTCGAGAGCCGTCGGGGACTGAGGGCGCGCGGTGGAGGCAGGTATCACACTTTGCTCACAATTCGCGCGCTGATGTCTTACACAATGGGGAGACCATGGGCGCGGAGTGTTCGACGCGGCTTGTCCGGTCGCGGGCGAAGGGACCACGGACCGAGAGGCGAATCGACGTGGAGCGGAGCTACCGGGCGCTGGGAGGTGTGCTCCTCGCGCTCGCGCTCACCGCGGGTGCGGCCGGCGTCTCGGGGGCGGTCGCGGGGGCGCCAGGGGTTCTTCCGAATCCGAACGCGGACAACTCGGCGCCCGTCATCCCGGCGGGTGTGGGCGTCGCGCGAGTGCACGTCTGGCTGGCCAGGGCCCTTTCGGCGCGCCTGAACGCGCTCACCGCCGAGACCCTTGCCGTCGCGGCGGCGCACGATCTCACCGTCCAGGACCGTGCTGCGCTCGACACGATCATCAGGGCAGACCAAGCGGGTCTCGCTGGCCTTTCCACGGCCCTCGCGAGCGAGACGACGATCGCCCAGCTGCAGGCGTCCGCGGACGCGATGGTCCTCGACTACCGCGTTTTCTCGCTGCTCACGCCGCAGGTGCGCGGCGTCGTCCTGACCGATCGTGCGCTCGCCAAGGTGGCGACGCTGACGGCGCTGGAACCCTCGATCCAGACCGCGATCACCACCGAGCAGCGCACCGGACGTGGGGCTGCGGCGCAGCAGATCTACGAGAGGCTCGTCGGGCAGCTGAGTGCGGTTGAGACCTCGCTGGAAGGTTCCTCGGCGGCGTTGCTCGCGCTCACGCCGCAGGACGACTCGTCCGCCCCGCAGGCCTTCGCGACCGCCGAGGCGGCAATCGGCGCGGCGAGTTCTCAGCTCGTCACGGCCCGAACCGAGGTCCGCAGGATCGTGGAGCTTCTCGGAGGTGCCTAGCGCCCAAGTGGCGTCTCGGAGCGCCAGCCGTGGCGCCACGGACGACCTTGTCCCGAGCGGGTGAAGGGACGGCGGCGCCTCGATCGAGACGAGGTGGCCGCGTCGGGCGCGCCGACGACGAGCCGCAGGCGGACGAGGCCGACCGCCGACTCGATCGTGCGCCGGGCAACCGGCGTGCGTGCTGGTCTCAGTTCGCGTACAACCGCCGGCAGCTCCCGCACTGCGAGACCGGCCCGGCCCGCCCGGAGGACGAGTTCGACATCGAAAAGGCTGCCGCGTAGCACCGTCCGCTCGATCAGGGGCACGACCGCGGAGGCGTTCATCACCTTCATCCCGTGGGCGTCGCTCGGCTCGAGGCCGAGGACCCGATGGAGCGCGAAGGTGAAGCCCGCGGTGAGGACGCGCCGCGCAAGCGGCCGGCGGTCGTCGGACCCGGCGGCTCGTTTCGAGGCGAGTACCACGTCCGCCTCACCTGAGTCCAGGAGGCGGAGTGCCGAGTCGAAAAACGACAGGTCGTAGTAGTCGACGTCGAAGCTGACGATGAGTGCACCGAGCGCCTCCTGGAAACCGGCGGCGAGCGCCGCCCCGTAATCGGGGGCCGGGAGCGACAGGACGCGCACCTGGGGCAGCTGCGCGGCGAGGAGACGAGCGAGGCGCAGGGTCCCGTCGGTCGATCCGTTCTCGACGACGACGATCTCGAAGGAACGCCCGCGCCGATCGAGTCCCGAGACGAGGTTCGTGATCGCTGAGCCGATGAGCATGACCTCGTTGTGGGCCGGCAGGACGACGGAGATCTCGGGCGGTGGCTCGAGATCGCGGGTCCGTTCTCCCGACACGCCCTCGGCAGCGCCGCTCATGGTGCTTCCCGTCCGGCGTCCCACAACTCGAAGGATGCCCCATCGGGTTGCCTCTCGTCGGAGGTCGGACCGCCAGTCGTCGGGTCCGCGCCCTCCGCCGGCGCCGACGGGTCGGGTCCCGAGCCTGGGGACCGCCCGACGACCCCGAGACCGACCAGACCGACGAGGCCGATGCCGGAAGCGGTCCAGCCAGCCCAGTCGACCACCGTCGTCGCGTAGCGGAGCACGACGTGGTGCGCGTCCGGCACGACGACCATGAGGTTCGGTGTCGCCTCGTAGGGTCCGGAGGCGCCGGCCGCCGTCCAGTTCGGGAAGTAGGGGACCTTCACGAGGAGTGGCACGCCGAGACGGCCGACCTGGAAGGAAACCGTCGAGTCGGTGTAGCGGATGTGCGAGACAGTCGTCGACGGGACGCGCCGTGACGCCGCAGGGAGCAGGAGCATCCCCGGCTCGGCGTGCGGCCAGCTGGCGGGTCCCCCACCGACGATGGGCACGGACCAGTAGCGCGGGTTCTCGTACCAGGCGATGGCCGTCGTCGACTGCCATTGCGTCTTCGTGAGACCGTTCTCCACGACCGGTTCGTAGTGGAGCGGCACGACGAGCGTCGAGTCGCGGATGAGGTAGAGGACCCAGCGCGGCTTGGACGACGACGACGTCGAGGTCGTCGACCCGTCGACGACGCTCGCTGTTTCCGGAGTCGAGCCGACTTCGACGAGGGCAGCGTCCGCCGCCGCGTCTGCTTCGACGGTGGGCGAGTTGGCGAGGAAGTACTTGACGCCGGTCAGCTGGAGGTGCCGGATCCCGTCCGCGACGTCGAGCGTGCGGTAGGGGAGCCCGACGACGGGGTTCGAGGCCTGGAGCGAGAGCTCTGCTTGGTCGAGGAAGTGGAAGTGGTTCGACGTCGACGATTCGTAGTAGAGACCTTCGGCGCTGTCGATGCAGCCGTTCGTCCAGAGCGGGAAGGACATCGGCACGAGCGTCGACCCGAAGGCGTTCGTGGTGTTGGGGGAGTACTCGTAGTCGAGTCTGCCGCAGCCGTGAACCGCCGCGGCGTGCTCGAGCATCGCGACGACGCGCTCGAACTCGGGCCAGCCGGGCTTGGCCTGGTAGCCGGAGTAGTTCCACTGGGCCCAACTGTCGACAGGGTTCTGCTGACCTGCTGGGGTCGCGTAGAAGGGGAGAACTCCCAGCCACGCGGCGATGAGCACGACGGAGACGACCGCGCCGAGAACTCCGGTGATCATCGGATTGAGCCATGCACGACCGAAGGTCGCGAAGGCGGTGCGGCCGAGCTCACCGATGGCGTACGCCGCGAGCAGGGCCGTCGTGAGGTACCAGAAAGGGAGCCACCGGCCGTTGTAGACGAGGCCGGAGGGAAGCCAGCAGAAAGCGGCGACGGTCGCCCCTGCCACCGCGCCGAGCGCGAGCGCGATCCGGTTGTATCGCCAGATCGCGACGACGAGCCCGACCGCCGCGATCCACTGCACCGCCTGTTCACCGTTCGCCGGGAAGAGCTGTGCGTAGACGTCGCCGACCCGGCCGAAGCCCATGGACGACGAGTACGAGAGGTAGGCGGCAAACGGCAGGAGCCAGAAGGCGGCGACGAGGCCACCGAGGACGCCGACGATGACGAGGGTCGTAACGCCGCGCCGCTCCCAGCGCGCCGCGGTGATGATGGCGGCCGCGCCACCGGCGAACAGGCCGGGGATGACGTGGCACAAGAGCGTCACCGCGAACAGCAGCGCGGCAAGCCAGCGGTAGCGCCCGGTTCGCAAGGCGTAGACGAAGACTCCGAGAAATGCGAGGGCGAAGGTCAGGGCGAGGCTGAACGAGAACTCTCCAGCGAGGGTGGAGGCGATCGTGCCGCCGTCGATGTTCCAGGGGTAGTAGACGGCTGTGTTCGACGGCGCGAAGTTGAACAGGAACGGCACTGTCGCGGCGCACATGAGGGCGGGAATCGGACGGACAAAGCCTGCGAGCCGACCGAACGCGTACGCCGCGAGGGGCAGGAACACGGTGCCGAGAACGGTGACGACCTTGAAGGCGACGGCAAAGGACGTGACCTGGGACACGGCGGCGACGAAGACCGCCGGGAGAGGGAAGTAGAAGACGTAGAGAGGGAAGCCACCGAACCACTCCGGATCCCAGCCCGACAGCTCGCCGTGTGCCAGGAGGTGGTGGATGAAGTAGTTGACGGCGACGACGTGCGCCGCGGTGTCACCCCCGACGTCCATGTTCGGCCCGAGGATCAACCCCGGTTGCAGCTGGGCGATGACGAAGGACGTGACGCCGGCAACGACGACGAATGTCGCGATCGATGACGGTTCGAGGAACCGCCGCAGGCGCGGACCGGGTCGTGCGTTGCGGCTCTTCGCACCGCGTGGCACCGCTCCGTTGGCTCCCACGGGAGGCTCTCCGGGGAGAGTCTGCACGGGCGAGATCCTACTGACAGGCTCCGCGGCGTCCCACGACCTCACGGTCCCCTGTCGGGACCGCGCGGTGGTAACGTGCGCACTTCCTGGGCCGTTGGCGCAGTCCGGTAGCGCGCTTGCATGACACGCAAGAGGTCAGAGGTTCAAGTCCTCTACGGCCCACCGACAACCCGCGGGTCACCCCAGTCGCGGCGCTCGCCCATGTCGCCGCGATCCGGGGCGTCGCCGCTGGGTGGCCGCCGACGCGCGGGACGATTACGAGTGGAGCGTGTGCTCCAACCCTCACAACGTGAAGTTGTCGAAGTCCGCAATCGTGCCGTTCTCCTCGCTGGATGTTGCCTGAACCCGCAAATCGATCTTCTGGCCCGCGAACGCCGACACCGAGACCGTCTTCGTGACCGGCCCGCGACCGGAGCAGCTCGCAGGCGTGCTCTGCAAGGTTGGCGGCGAATAGGACAACACCTTGCGGACGACGCCGTCGCGAACCGTGACGATGCTGATCGTCACCTGCACCGGATCGAGGTTGCCCCACGTACGAAACGTGAGGCGACCGGGCTTGCTGGGCACCGAGAGCTGCTGCTGCACGTAACCGGCCGCACCTCCAGGCACATCGATCGAGAGGAAGGGCTTCGTGCCCTGGGATCGATCGCATTGGTGCATCCAGGACCATCCGGGGCTGTTGGGTGTCGCCACTGCAATCTTCGGGTAACCCGAGAACTCGCCAGTGGCGACGACTTCGGGGGACCACCCACGGAGTCCGGCGGAAAAGTTTCCGTTCGTGATCGCGTTCTTGGAAGACGCGGCTGAAGCAGCTACCGCGGTTCCAGTCGGCACGCTCACGACGACCAGGGCGACCGCCGCGACCGTCCACCGGCGCCATGATCGTGCGAGCGCACCGCCAAAGCTCGTTCCCCGCTCGTCACTCACCGGCCGCTCCTCGAGCCTCGATCCGTTGGGCTTACTGCCTTCCCCTTCTACCACACAAGGGAACATCTCTGTTCTGAGCGCGGATCTTGCGGGCGAAGCCCTGCCATGACAGGAGCGCAAGGCCATGGCAGCTTGCTGCCGCACGGGTCTCCATAGGGGCGAGCTTGCTTCTGCATTCCGCCGCCATCGCCTTGGACGCGACTCGGGTGCGACGGCGGAATGGCGAGCCGGATTCCGGGCAGAGGCAACCCGCCGCCGACGGGAACTCGGGCAGCCCTCTGACGGGAGCAGTCCGCGTGACACCCGCCTTCCTGCGCCCCTCGTGCGGCGGGAGTCACGCGCACGGTCCGCGTCAGCGAATCCGTCAGCAACGGGAACGAGCGCTCGTGACCGAAGCCGAACGACGCCGAACCTTTGTTCCTGGTCAATAGCCTCGAATGACCGCCAATAAACCTGCCTGAACGGCTCTCAGCGACATACACTGAAGGTCACGTGACCCAGGGAGCCGTTCTTTCGCGGGCGTCGTTGCTGCTTGGCGATGCCTCGCCTCTGGGCTTTTGTTGGACTGAAGGAAGAAAGACATGAAGAAGACCATCATCACGCTCATCGCCTTGGGCCTGACCCTCGGCACGACGGCGGCCGCGGCGGCAGCGAGCACGACGGCGAAGTTTGCGGCGAAGCCCACTATGACTGGCGTCTTATCTGCTTCTTCGACGTTCCCAACAAAGTGCCCACCTGCCGCCCCGGTAGGCAAGGCGCTTGGGCTGCACGTCACTGGACCTACCGTCGTCTCCCATGCTGCCGGGCTGGCTCTGGAGTGCCAGTACACGAGCGCCAAGGGCAAGACGACGCTCACATGGGAGAATCAGACCCGAGCCGCTTTCCTCTCGATGGAGAAGACCCTGGGTGTCAAACCCATAACTGGTCTGGGTACGGGGGTCGCGGCGTACTCGAACTCTTCTGTCGAGTTTGCCGTTCAGAAGGGGACGCTCGGGTGCATCATCTCGGCCTACGGATTGAAGATCGCACAAATGGAGGCCTTGGCCAAGACGATTCTCGCCTCTTACTGGTAACCGCCCTGGGCCTCGACCAGCTCACCGTAGCTGGGCGTTATGCAATGGGTGCCACGTCGGTGCGCGCACCCCGCGTCCTGCGAGTTGGGTGCAGCGCGCCGCCGTAGGAGCGCACGAGTACTGCGCGGCGTGCCAGTATTGGACCTCAACCGTGGAGGGCGAGTAGTTGCCGCACGGCTTTCCGTGCCCCTCGTCGTCAGAGCCACTAATCGACGGCAACTTCGCAGCAGTCGTCGTGGTGCTTGCCACGGCAACCCGCGAGGCGCGCTGCGCCGGTCGGGGCGCTGCGTGTCAGCAGATGCGTCAGCAACGGGAACGACCGCCCGTGACCGAAGCCGAACGACGCCGAACTGTCATCCCTGGCCAACGGCCTGCCGTGACCGCCGGCGAACCTCGCGGAACGCCCCTCGACAGGACGTGATCCTCTGGGCGGACATTCGGAACGAGGAGCGCCCTCGCCTGCGAGAATACGACGAATGCCGAATTGGAAGGAGCAGCTGGCGATGGGAAACACCGAACACCTCCCTCGAGCGTGCGCTGCCGTTTCGAGGAGCGGCAACGCACCGGTGGTGGGCGCATCCTTGGTTGGCAAGCCCCGTGCGGTCGGTGGGTCCGATCGTTCAGGCGTCACCTTGCGTCATGCCACCCGCAATGTCGTTGCAGCTGGCGCTCTGCTGGCGATGTCGACGGTCTCACTGTCAACCGCTACCGCTCAGGCAGTCCGGTTCCCTCGGGCGACCAACTGCCCGGCCTGCGGGCACAACCTGATCTTGAACCCAGGGGCCGAGGCAGGACCCGGGACCGCCAGCGATTCGGTGGTCCCCGTACCCGACTGGAAAGCGACGGGGGGTTTCACGGCGGCCCAATACGCCTGGTCGGGTGGCGACATTTCGGCCACGACACCCGGCCCTGCGAACCGTGGGAAGAACTACTTCTATGGAGGACCTGGAGCTGCCAAGTCGACGGGTACGCAACTAATAGAAATCCCTGCTGGAGCGCTACCGTCAGGCAAAGTTGGCTTCGTCCTGTCCGGCTGGCTGGGCGGCTTCAGCAACCAGGGCGACGACGCGGCATTGACCGCGACTTTTCTCGATGCAAGTGGCAAGGCTCTTTCCAAGGCGCAGATCGGCCCGGTCACCGAGGCCCAGCGTGGAGGCAACTCGGAGCTCCTGTTCCGCCAGACCTCGGGACTGGTACCGGCGGGTACCCAGGAGATCTCCGTGGAGTTGCTCCTGCAACGCTATAGCGGCAATGACAACGACGGGCTGGCCGACAACCTCTCGCTTGTCTTTTCGACCGCGCCTCCCCAGACGAGCTCGTCCACGAGCGTCCCGGCCAGCACGACCACAACCACCCCGACCGGGCCTGGCGAGTCCGCCAGCGCGAGCATCCAGTACACGCCGGAGACAGTCGTGGTGCCGGCCAGCGTCGTGGCGGCCACTCTGCGCTCGGTTTCGCCCGACGGCTCGACGTACACGTTCTCCAAAGCGGAGGGGCCGCTAGCCAAGCTCAAAGCGGGCAGCGTGATGTTCCTGCAGGGCTTGACGGTGAGGGTCGTCACCAGCGCAAGCGAGCAAGGCCGGGCGTTCGTCGTTGTGACCAGCCCTGCCGGGATCACCGACATGGTCGAAAACGGCACGCTCGCGTGGGACCAGCCCGTCGACTTCGCCAACGCCACCGCCATCCAGGGGCCCGGCGCACCCGAGCTGGCGCTCTGGACGCCGGGGACAGGCAGGGCAGCGGTCCCGGCCCTCGGCGGGCCCCACCCCAACATGTGGAGTGGGGTGAGCTTCAGCGGCTCGATATCCGGCGCAAGCTACAGGGCCAACTTCAGCCGGGTCGGTAACACGGTTGCGATGGGCATCAGCCTCACGAAGTCGGGACCGGTCAAGCTCTCGGCCAGCCTGAAGGGCTACCTGCAGGACTTCGGCTCCGCTGGCTCGATAGAGGTGAAGAAGGGCAGCCTCTTCCATGCCAGCATCGAGGCGAACGCCCTCCACGGCCAGTTCACCCTGTCCTATGAGCTGAAAGCGACGAGCGGTCTCGGCCTAGGGAGCTTCGGCGGCAAATTGCTCAAGCTCCCCTTCGAGGTGGACGTGCCGGTCATCGTCGACGGCGTCCCATTCTTCGTGGGGATCGGGGTGGTCTTCTACATAGCAGTGGGCTTCTCGCTGGTGGGCCAGCAGATCGGGGGGACCTACACGGTCAGTTACGACGGCAGTAGCGGATTCTCCCTGTCAGGCCTCGGCAGCTTGAGCGCCCTTGGCAGCATCCAGGGCCTCGGCAAGGCCGTCCTGGACGCGGCGACGGCTGTCCTCAACGGCCCGATTACCGTGATCCTGGGTGCCGATATCCCCGAAATCGAGGTGGGCCTCGGCTGGAAAGAGGGGCTGTCGATCGGCGGTTTCGTCAAGGTGGTCGCCGACACGGCCATCAAGGTGGGCGGCCAGGGCCCGGCGGGTGCCATGCCGGCAACCGGGGGCTGCGACGCCCGCGACCTAAAGGTCGAGGTGACCGCCGGCGCCAGGGCCGGGTTCTTCGGGATGAAGATCCCCCTCGGCGTGGTGACGCTCTTCGAGCACGATTTCCTCAATTCGTACCCCCCCGCCTGTGGCACCGTCTGAGACCGTGCCCCAAAGAAGAAAGGACTTTCCAAGCCAGCTGCACCATGGACGCCCCGACTTGCCAGCGCCTGTAGCTGCTCACGCGCTCTGCGAAACAGGGCATGCCCGCCGTTGCACCAAGCCGCCGTGGCGCAACTCTCTGTGCAGCGACTGGGTCCGACAGGGTCCGTTTGCAGCCGACTGCGAAGACAGCACGGGCGATCGGTGCCGCCTGCCCGCAGTGGGAGATGGCCCTGGGCGCGTGATAACTGACCGGACCCCAATCTTCGGCCCACTTGATGTGTCCCCCTGGATTTGACCTTTCGTTGTGAGAATGGCGGCTGACCGAAGGGGAAGCCATGCCGTACTCGTATGCACCGCAGTTCCGCGCGATGG